>Ga0209208_10000998_pt1 | contig 39146 bp, 33 predicted proteins | sample S1TSphfallax_3_FD_187694 | JGI IMG/M metagenome (GOLD analysis project Ga0209208, IMG submission 187694) | Host-associated microbial communities from peat moss isolated from Minnesota, USA - S1T2_Fd - Sphagnum fallax MG (SPAdes) (version 2) | ecosystem: Host-associated > Plants > Peat moss >... | reverse complement strand
TAAGTTCAGGTTTTAAAAATAGATAAGTACAAACAGCTTCATATATATTTTTTAAAAAGTGTAAAGTTTGATTTTACATTTTAAACAAGTGATTGTATTTGATTAGTTATACATAATTAATAATACATCATCTTTATCTTGAACCGTGTTGATTACTTGAGCAAATTAATAATACACAAATTTGTTTTAGTTTACGAAATGTGTAATGAAAAGGAAACTAGACCGAATCTTAAGTACCATAGCAAAGGAATTCTTTGAGCTAATATGGCATGAACAGCAGCACTAAAATATGTTTTTTTCAATATATTTTAAACGAATTATTATAATCAAATAGTGTAAAACTTCTTGTAAAATGTCGGTCAAAGGAAAGGAAAGGAAATGAAATGATTGTTCTTCCTTGGTCAATGAGTGACGGTTGGTCAGATGGTAACATTTAAAGAGTCCACTTTTTCAGGTTGGTCAGACGGTAACATTTAAAGAGTTCACTTTTTCAGGTTTACGAGTGAATGTGACAAGAATTCACACTACACCTTTGTATGTGTTAATAAAAATTGAAGAAGGTCATGTTATCGATGTAGCTGCTGGTGGTTCACCAAAGGTGTCAGCAGCTACTACTATGGTGGTGGGTGGTGGGGGTAGTACCTTGGCAGTTTTAACACATGTTTGTTGAATAATTAATATAAATTTGAAATTTTTATCAAAAAAAAATTGTCATTTTTCCTCAAAGATTCCAAAAAAAAAAGTTCACAATTTTTTTTGTTATTTTTCATTTCCAAAAATTTTCAAAGTTTGTGAAAAAATATTAATTAGTGTGGAAGCTGCCAAGGTAATAGTAGTAGGAGGCTACTACACCTGTGGTATTGGTTAGCCCCCTAATTAAGCTATTTACTATTTACCTCTACAAACCAATAGGCACCTATGGACGTTCTTGGGGGGGCATGTCTGTCTGGACGGGATGTGGGTGAGGTGTGGTTTGGGAACTTGGGACGTCAAATGACTCAATTTGGGCCACCTATGTCTACGCAAACGTGGCACCTTTTGAAGCAGAGTAAAAAACATGCGCACACAACTACGTACCACGTGGACTTGATTTCAACCAGCAGAATAATGACACGTGTTCAGTCCGCTCCAGAGACTCCGAGAAACTCCTTGTCGCCGTCTTCGTTTCGAGAAACGCGGGAATTCATTTTCCACGTGTCATTTTGAGGACACTGTAGGACGCCGGCCGGCGGGATCTCTTTTTGTTTTGGGATTCAAAAAAATTTATAAGAAAAAAAAAGAAAAAAACCCCAGCTTTTATTATTGTCAACTAATGGACAATATAAAACTTCATCCATCCATTAACTACCCAAACTACGAAAACAATAACAAAGGGGTAAGATTTTCTTAATTTAAAAAAAATAATCAATCAATTCTTGTCTAATAAAGGTGCATTATTCACACTTGGTGTTAAGGACTTTAGTATTAAGTCCCCTAACACCAAGCTAGTCATTTAGGACGTAAACCTATTTACCATAAAGATTTTCTATTAAGGTAACATTCATTTTAAAATTGAGCAATCACCAATTTCACATTCGGTGCCACCTAGATTTTCACTGAACACTAACTTAACATTAGGTGTGAATGCACCTTAAGTCGATGCACCTTCCATTCACTTACTACCCAAAATCACCCCCAAAAAAGAAAAGGAAAAATATAAAAAAGGAAAGAAAAAAAAGAAAAAGAAAGTAATGCTTGATAAAAAATTATTTGTATGTGTATTGTTTACACACATCTCATGTTTCCGACTTCAAACACTTTCCCCCCCCCCTCCCCAACACACAAAAGGGCAAATTAATGAATCGTCATCCATCGTCTCTAGAAAGTTCGGGATGACGCATTTTTCTTCAAAAGCGATAACAAAAACCTTTTTGGCTGCATTTTCGTATGAAGATTCTTCACTTTCGTTTTGTGGTGACACTTTCCATTAGCTTTCTTTATGCTCGCAAATAAAGAGAGAGTCGAGCCCCCCGGGCAACCCAATAATTTTAGAGTTTAGAGAGAGAGACACACACACACACACATTGCAAAAAAGCTTGTGTCTGTTGTGCTTTCAAAAAGAAACCAATTTTGGGGTGGGATTGTGCCCTCCGGAGCTGCTACCACTTGTTTGGCTGGGAACAAGCTTGTGAACTTTCTTTCTCAATTTTGTGTGTGTGTGTGTGTGGGTGGGTCGGTGGGTGGGGGGGTGAGATCCCATACCCTTTTTTTCCCAGTTGGTTCCCTTTACCTTATTTAAAAAGGACCTTGCAAGTTATTCCAGGATTTTATTGGTACATTTAGATTTTTGTTTCCAATCGGATCACCATGGTTTTAGATGTTACAAATTTGAGAGAAGGAAAAAATTAGAGAATAAAATAATGAATTTCATGAGCCTTAGAAGGAAAATCTTTTGACTAGGGGGGCATAAAGGTTGATTATGAATAATTTATATAACTATTATTTTGAGTTAATAATAATGAGAGGTCAAGTATGGAGACTTCGTCAAATCCTAAATTCCTAATAATGTAAAATCTATCCATGGAAGGATGAAAACTTATAAGTGACACTTGATGATTGGTTTGGTATATGGGGAATAGATGTAGATGAATGTGATTAATTATTCATTCATTTTTTTCTTTCAAGTATATACATAAGGGGTAAAGATTAGAACTTTTAAATTTATAATTTTAATTCAATAATTTTCATGTTGTTAGTTGGGTTCTTGGTTCTCCAAAGCAGGAGCTCTCCTTTTAGCATTGTTTTTTGGTCCAACCAATTGATTTTTCCTCCAAAATAGGTGCCATGTAGGTTTAGCCTCAATTTGCCATTTTTTGGTCTTGGACCTTCGTCTGAAGGCCTTGGGACCAATTTTAAGCTTTCAACCAATAAGATTGCTTGAATTCATTGCTCCGTGGAGCTTGGACCCTTGTCTAAAGTCACCCTCAAAATATTTTTTTAAAATGAAACCATGGAAGCTCCCCAAAATAAAGGTCTTATTTTGAAGTTCAGAGTTCCTCCCCTTTGGCCCACCTATATAACGGAAAGGAGGAGAACATTTGGCAAAACATATGGGATAGGTACTATGGAGAACATGTTGGGGAACACATTGGGAACTTGGGGAATATATTGGGAACCAGATGAGAACCCATTGGGAACTTAAAGGGAACACATTGGGAATTAAGGAAACATGCAAGAAAAATCTGTCTCTCCCCCACCCCCAAAACTTAAAAGGAAAAAAAATCAAGGCACCTTGAGTGCATGCTTGGGGCCTTCCCATTGGCTGCATTAAATTTCTCTTCCCAAAAGAGTTCATAACCAATTTTGGCCTGGGCTAATACCCCTCACACAAAGAACACCCTACCTATTCAAAACACGAATAACAACAATTGTATAGCTGATACCATTGGTGTTTTATCTACTTTTCTACCCACTATAAGGTTTGTCCTTATTGAGGGAGAAACACTACCTACCAAGCAAGCTTTTAGGGTTTAGGATGTCTTTTCTCTCCTTTTTTATTGGACAAATCATTTTGTTGATGTCAAGGTTTAAACAAGGGTATGGATGAAGGGAGATTGGGAATTTTTTAAAAAATGGTGCCATGTTTTGATGACAAAAACTCTTTTAGCAATACCTGAATTATAACATTTTTTCAAAAAAAGTTTGATCTTTTCTGGGACTGCCTAAGTCTTGTGCTTAATCAGTTGGGATTTGCTAATGGAAAGGTGTTGCGATGTGGATCCCACTCACCTACCGCTTACTTTTGAAACCCTCTCAACAAATGTTCCAAACACATTGGGCATGAAGAACTCTCTTATTGTCTAGCTTTCTTGCTTCGTGTCACCGCACACCCCAGGTGAAAACTCATTGCCACCACGCATCCAATGTTAACAAGTTTACAATATTTTTGAGTAGGAGAAGGCACCACGTGCCTAAATGACTGAAAACTAGAGACTTGACTTCCCATCTATACTAGCTTATTGTCACGAACTAGTAGAAGCTCCTTGGGTCATGCTTATTTCCAAGGGTAGGGTGTTCATTCAACTAGGAGGCAACAGCCCCCAACGACACGAACCCCATCCAAACCACACACTAGCGAAGGAGCCACTTCCATTCCCCCAATTTGCAAAACCACAAAAAGTCCAGTGACCAAGCAAGCGAGTGAGTGAAAGTGGTGGAGTATGTAGTAGGAATCCAGTTATTATAATCTTAACACGAAGGATCATGGTGAAAGTGGTGGGGTATGTAATAGCAATCCGATTATTATAATCTGAACAAGAAGGATCATCATCATCATGTAATGGTGGCTCTGCCGCCTTATGCAACAATAAAACAAAATAGGAACCATTGATGGAAGTTCCCAAAAAATGAATGAACTAATAGTTACCAAGTAAGTGAGTAACACATGATAAACATTTGGAACCGATAAGTAACCATGGTTGAAATAGGAAATCTTTCATGAAGTTCTCAAAAATTGAGCTCAAGTACATCTTCAACAGCAACACTTGGAGAACATTCCCTCAAACTATGGAAAATTACATCCGTCATTCTGTAGTCAGAGTCTACCCTTGTGATGGTAGCTAGTGTGTGTGTGTGTATTGGGAATTCATATGGAGTGCGGGTTTTTTAATTAATTAAACATATGGGCGGTTGGGTTGGGTGAATCACTGGGTCAAAAGTACCTCAAAGAAAGAAAAATTATTTAGACATTATTGGTTTTTATCCATAAGACATAACCCTAGGCTACCTTACCTTCTTGTCAAATTCGACAAAAAATTAATTTAATGAGCAAAGGAAGAGACTTCTTTCATGGGAATTTTGATAAATTGTATAATTATTTTTTGTAATCCATGTAGATGAATAATAATAGTTTTGTGAGTGAGACCATGGGTTTCTGTTTATCATCTAGAAGTAGTTTGATCCATTTGTGCTTAATAGATAGAAGGAACAATGGGTTGTTGTAGCGGTTGTTTGGGGAATGGAGATATATAATTTTTAAATTTATATTATTGTGCAAATAAGAAAGTCGTAATTTTAATAAATCAGAAAGAAATTATTCTAGGGTTCCAGTCCAAAAACTATATAGACCATATATATATATATATAGATGTATATGCTATTGTGAACTGACCTTATTATACCTGAAAATTCATTAATTTAAATGTTAAAAAATTCATTTCAACAATTTGATTTGGACACTTGCCTGCGGAAAACTGAGCATCAAGTGTCCGTCTGTCCAAACTGACGATTCCCATTTTGACGGGTATTTTGACTGACTGAACGGTTGAAACCGAATGTGTTATTAACCGGACATTTCTGGAACCTGCGCCCGTCGTCGAAACCCCGGGGGGCGGGGCCCGCGGACGGGAAGAAATCCCAGTGATACGGGAGAGCGGAACGTGCTGCTGCTGTTGCTGCTGCTGTGATGAGGCTCTCATGGAAGCTGCGCTCGTCACCAGAGTGTCGCCGCGGCAACGATCGATCGAACCACGCGCTTTCCGGCGTAGGAAAATAAAAAAACCAGGGCACAAGAAGCACTTCCTGTCGTGTCCGCAACTTATTTGTCGCAGTGGTGGGACGGAGAGACTTGTTTTTCTCGAATTCAAACATGACATGAGGCGCCTTGCAGTGAGGCTGTTGAAAAAGTCGCTTCCGTTTGCTTCCCTTTGGCTTCTTGTTCCGCTGCTGATATCTGGCTTCTTGTGTCACACTTGCTTCAATGAATACTTCTCCGAGTTCCGTCCCGATGATGAGCTCGCCGGCGCAGGCGGCCAACAACTCTTCTTACACCAACTCCGTCGACCCGTCTAGTTCCACCTTCAATCCCAGCATGGCGATCATCATCGTGGTTTTGGTTGGAGCCTTGTTGTTCTTGGCTTTCTTCTCAATTTATGTGCGGAGATGCGCCATGGCGGGTGCACAGGATTCCAGTGCCGGTGCGGAGAATGGGAGACCCGCGCACTCTGCTGTCTCCTTGCGAACCAAAGGACTGGAAAAATCCGTTGTGGAGTCGCTCCCTGTGGTCCATTTCAAGGATTTGAATTTCCAGGACAAGATGGACCACGGTAAGAAGACGGAGGACGGGGGTGATGGTGAAAACGAGGAGGTGGAAGCGCATCGTGAATGTGCGGTTTGTTTGAGCGAGTTTGAAGCAGAGGATAGCTTGCGACTTTTGCCCAAGTGCAAGCACATTTTTCATCTTGAGTGTATCGACGTTTGGTTCCAGTCGCACTCCACATGCCCACTCTGTCGTGCTACCATTATTCAGGAAGATGATCATGATCAGCAAGTGCATGATGATGAGAGGGAACGCCATCGGTCTATAGTTATTCATGAGGAGCACGAGCACGAAGGAGAAGAATCTGAAGAAGCTCATGAGGCGGCTTTGCAATCTCCACACGATTTTGTAGTCACAATTGATCGAGGTGATGCCGGAGAAGAAAGCGCGCGAGAAACACTAGGTTTGCAGCAGCCTGCAGTGCTCCTGCTTGCACGCACTCGAAGTGGGATATCAGCTACTGAAGGTAAAAAAATTCTTGAGCGCCGCCGGAACTATCTGGATGACCTCTGCTTCTGTTTCCGAGTCCTAGACACGATGAGCTGTAGAAAAGGGTTTTGTTATTGATTCTTGATCTCTGGTTAGACTTGCTAGAGGTTTTTCCTCTGATCACAATTCTCTGAATTCTTTTGAGTTCAGAACTAGGCCTAATCTGAGCTTTTCTGAATTGGAGTTTGTTTGGGTATTGTTTGGGTTTTTTTTCTGTTTTTTTCTCTTTGCATCGTACATACCTTGGTGTGAAGATTGCGGAGCTATCAATTAGGCTTTCACCCACTCCATGGTTGGTCTGTGAAATTTTGGAGGAATTGTTGATCATGCCTATGGTCTGAAGTGATTTTGAGGTTTCAATATGGTGGCCTCAAGGAGGACAACAATGAGTGAATGCAAAATTGCTGCAGATCTAAAAGATGCTTCTTATTATTGCATGATCCTTGTTGTGATTTTGATGTTTGATTTGATTTGATTGGAATCATGCTGAGCTCATGCCTTTTTGTAAGTGAATTGTGCCTTTGATAGGCCTCTAGACTTTTTGAAAGAAAGTCTAACCAAATCCAATTCATCTCTCTCAATGGCATGAAGTTTGTGTTTTCATCCTGCAAGTCTCAGGTGCTTGATTCTAAGCTTGTCTTTGGGAGACTTCTATGACATTTGTGCTTTGTCAAGTGTTTGTGTGTGTGATATGGTGGAGTCAGCTTTTGGTGTTATAGTAATGTGCTTGGCCTGGTTTCTGCTGTGTCTCCTGCCCTGCAATTCTCTTTGTGCACATACATAATAATTACAGGGTCATTTTGAGACTGCAACACAATGTAAGCCAGGGTGCATTGTGGTGCTTTGGCATTGGTTCATTTGCTAAAAGAGTGCCTGGTTCATTTTTTGCTTTTCAGGAACGAGTGGTTCAGTGGGACCTTCAATCTCACAAGCTGACCAGAGGGACAGTGCACGGTTGGCTTTGTTTCGAAATGCACATAGCTTCAAAAAGGCAGCTCGAGGAGTGGTGGCACATGAACGGGCGGGCATGTCACCTGGACCACGTCTTGAAACTCGAACAAGCTCAAAGTCTTGGAGGAAAACTCCAACTCCCATAATCGAACCCATGCGCCGCTCAACCTCCCTAGACAGTGATGGCAAGTACATGAAAGACTTGTTCAGCAACAATAACCAGGTGTCCAAACTGGTGTCTCAACATTCTTTGCCAGCAGCCATGAAACTTGCAACCAATCTCCCTACAACACCAAAATCAGGATCCCGAAGAACTGGTTCAGGGCTTGAGTTTTTTAGAACTGGTAGTGGTGGCTTAAACTCACTGGAGAAAGCTCATCTCACAGGGTCACAGTCAATCAGGTCAAATTCTGAGCATTGGGTGAGCATTCAATTGGACACACAACCTGGATCTTTAGGTGATGCATCATCAAAGTCGAAACCAGTGCAACAGCTTGGTATGAACGAGAGTCCAAGGGGAACTGAAACTGGAAGGTCAGCAAGATGGAGTTTCTTGAATCTTCGGAATGCACTCTCTTCACGAAGATCGGCATCTGAGCTTGCATTGGATACTGAACAATTACCATCATAGACTTAATTTGATCCCTCAGCTCTTAAAACTTAGACCCCATGTGCAGAGCTCCACCCAAACAATCATAGATAGGGAGCTTACTGTTGGAAGCCATCAACTTCCAACTTCCAAAAACCTCAATGCTTTTCTTTACTCAGGAGTTGTTGACATTCAGAAATGGAGAAAGGCACAAGGGTCTTTGAGCCGATAATTACTCCCAGAAGCATTCAAGCACACCTGCATCTCTTCTATGCCTTGAGGAAACCAGAAGTTGCTGCTCAGGAGTACAGGAGGCTCAACCTCCATTTTCCGATGAGATTGACAGTCAGCAAGGTGTTGTTTCAAGGTGGTGCTTTGCAATGCATTGCCTCTTACAAATTCCAAGCTTCCCTCAACAGCACTTTTCCTTTTTATTGTGTCAAATTTTATGACATCATGTACAGACATTGAGACTTGTATGGCTGTTATCCTATTATTTCTCAATACAATACAGTAGGGACCTTGTCCCTGTAGAGGAGATGTAAATTTGAGCAAAAACTAGTTTTGAATTATTCGTTCTTCTTCATAGCGAATGAAAGTCCATCCAGATATTGAATGCTGAGGCCTCTCTATCCAGAGAATCATACTGTCAATACTAGCGATTTTTTCAGCATTAGTTATTATACAAATGTAGAGGAATTGTGAAGGAGAGAACTAAGAATTCTTTTCTTTTCCCTACGGTGATTGGTTGTGAATATTCGTTGAGTATCAGTTTTCTTGTTGGTATTGTGGCTTGTGTCTCGACTTACAATCTCTGGAAAATGGGGTGACTGTTGGTTATTAGTTATTGCCTTGTCTGGTTGTGCGTCCCGATCCAGTTTATGCACAAGGTTCTTTAAATTTTTGAAAACTTCGCAATGTGAGAATTTAGTAACATGGGATACAAAGACTCAAGTTTGGATCAAGTCTTATTTGAAACTGCACGAGAAATTTGTGTTCAAGAGGTTTCCTAAACATAATGGCTTCGCCTCATATAATGTCTCATGTAATATTGATCTGGGAACTGGGGCAATTTATGAAAATTCTCTTTAAAAAAAATTGCAACTTCTGGAGCAAAGCAGAACCCGAAAAAAATTTGTGTGGAGATTTGCAGATGTCCGCACAAGATGTTTCTGAATAACATTAGATATGAACTGGAAATATTGTGATGTTATTGTAGGTCCATAATAAGCAATGGCCTTTAATCAGTATTTTGGATGAGGTTCAAGCTATTGTAAAATTGAGTTTAAACTTGTATGCATAGGATAGAGTGCTCTTCAATAGAGCAAATAAAGAAATATGATTTGACTCTGATTCGCAAGGCATATTGATTGGCCCATGTGATGGTGTTTAATTCCTCACTACACTTGTCTTCGAATTCCTGTTTTAAGTGTGAGGTGGGGGAAATAACATATGACTTGCACACTATTTTGGATGTGCTGGACATCCATAAAGGCCCACATATTGGGTGTGAATGGGTCAGCTCTTATTTGCTCATCAGAATGTTTTATGGCAACACCCATTTTAATATCCAATTGGCCAAATTCTTGAGGGTTATTTTGCCAATCTATTATTGAAAATCTCCAGGAAATGTAGGAAAATTTCTCATAGACAATTTCCCTGTGTGACAAATCTCTATTGGTTATCAATCAGAAAAAGCAAGTCCAGGATTTCTGTTTCCTTGAGTTTTGTGGTTTTTCTGAGAACTGGTCACTTGGCTTCACTTTTTACTGATGTAGACTTGAACAAAAACACACAAGTTTCCCATCTAGATCAAGTAGTTGTTCACTTGGCTTCACTTTTTACTGATGGAGACTCGAACAAAAACACACAAGTTTGCTATCTAGATCAAGTAATTGTTCCAAGTTGTGATCCACACCGTGTCTGAAAGCCAGGTTAATGCTTTCCCCCCAACTTGTGCTCAAAATGCTGCCCTCCTCAACACTGGGAAGAGTCATTACGAGATCCCTGGCCACAACTTTGGGCACTGGTCTCAGCATCAAATTGTTGATTTTCCAAAGCAGCATCATTGTGACACACATGCAGATGACCAGGCCCACATTGGGTAATGCCCAATTAACTTTGCTGTTCAAATGGTGAATGCCTGTCTGAACAAAGAGAGGCAGCTGCAGAAAATACGAAACATCTCACACCATTGGCTTACAGTGGGGATTATATGACCCGACACCTACCAGTGCACCATCGATTGGAAACCCATTATGACTCAATCACAGATGAATGAGAACTAGATTTACCAAGGTTCCATCTTGGTAACGTGTCCTGTAAATCTTCATACCCTCGCATCACAATACCTAGGTAACTATCTATCAAGGTATTGTAGATAAAAGCATTTCCAGTGCAGTAGCCTGAGCACACCTGCAATGGCAACAACCCAAACTAATGACATTGTGGTCCCCAACGCAACACCTGCATTGTCAAAATTGAGCCAGCCCTGTTATTTTTTGAGCCTCGCTCTGGCAGCAACACGTATTGCACCGTCATCACCAAATGCCCTGGCATCACGAGCTTATAAAGGAATTCATAAGATTTTGTTGAATATAAACTTGTACATTATTACAACAAGACAAGTATCCCATGGCACTAAGAGGAAAAGTAGTTTCACTGAAGGATGAAATGTTTAAAGAGCTTTTAACTTGCAACTTTCTTCAAATGAAAGACACATCTGAATGGATACAATTGTTTAATTGAAATCTAGATTGCCTGTTAGGTGACAAATCTACAAAATTTCCATTGGAACACATCATGAAACAGATAGATATCTTCGCTTAAAGTGCATGCTTTCCTTAGAAGAATACCTAGTCTGTTGCTATGGGACAAAAGTTGTCAATGGTCATTTGGGCATGTATGTGAATCCAATGAAATCTCTCATATGAGTCTTTAGTCATTTGGGGAAATGCTATCATGGAACTTAATAGTTGCACTATTACATAAAATACATATAGGTGGTGCATGTGTCACTTACCACCTCTCCAAAAGTAAATACATCACAATAGGCCTAACCACAAGTTTGTGATGCATATCCAATTTGAATAAAACATCACTTGAAGCTTACCTCCAACAACACAACTCAAACTCATCATATCATTCTTCCTTTAGAAGGTTAGGCAAATGTTAGAAGGCCACATGCAACATTTCCCACACTCAACAAAAGAGGGTGAAAATTTCTCATTAATATTTCAAGATTTTTTTTTAGGTTAACATAAGCTTTCAAGTAAACACATTTCTTGTACAAACCCCACAATCACACATCCGTGTCAATCACACATCTGTGTCAGGATTATTCTAAATCTTCAAATCCTTTTAACTTCAATAAAATCACAAGTTAATATCACAATAGAAATCAACATCCAACACAAACCATCCATTGAAGTCAATACGCGAAAAATAAACTTTTGTTTTTGAGACAAGAATAATTTATTTCACCATTGGCTCGAAATAATATCACATAACAAATGTTTTGTATACTCAAGTTACAGAAATGTGTAACAAAGTAGTATATTATAGATGATAATATAATTGTATATATGAAGAGGATCCATATTTCTTTTCAAATCGATTACATGGTGCAAAAATAACTAAAACTGAATGAAAAAAATAAAGTGAAATATTTTTACATGTATCTTATGATCAAATTGATTATGTGAAAGCACAAGCATCTACTCCTTATGAAATCTTAGATGTCAACGCATCTAGTTGTTTTAATATGACCTTGTCAGTGCTTGAAGTCTCCATAACACTTCCAATACCATAATATATTACTAATGCACCTAAGTATTTGACCATTTTGGACTATCCAAGTCCATTGTTTTCAGGGTTACCACACAATTTTTTTCATTCAGCCTTTCAGAGTAATGTTTCCCGCGTATTCAACTTGTAACTAGCAAAAGAGCTAACAAATTCTTGAAGTCCTTAATCACACACCTCTACCATTCTTCTGTACATTTCAAAGAATGCTAATGCTACATTTTAAAAGCATGTACCTTCCTGCCTCAAAGCGTGCCAGCATTAGCATAAATTCATGGTACATTATCACATTGTGTAATGTATTGAAAATCTCAAACAACTGTAGTTCTTAATGTTATCCCAGATCGATGTCACAAAACCACAATTGCAAATATTAATGCCAGGTGACCTAGTCCATGCGATATTCCCAAAATATAACAATGAATGTAGCAAAAACCAATAATTCTCATGAGAATCAAGAATTCTCCATACTCATGATAAAGGAAGCCAGAACAAAGTTAAAACAAAGATGTAGCAGACCAACTGTGCCAGAGTCATTTCCACAAGTAGGAGAAAATTTGAAGAGAAGATGCTTTGTGGTGGGAGGGCCAGGTTCTACTATTTATACAAGAGAAAGCAGATGCCAGAAAAAGAGCCACCCAAGGTGTCTTCCAGCACTGTGAACTTTGAAGTAAATGGATCATGGCAACAGGTTATAAATTACAATATAAGAAGGGATAAAGTGGAAGAACAAATCCTGACTTGGATGACTCAAAAAGGGACCCAGCATGATGGAAGAAGATGCCAAGGACATGCAGACCATGACTTTGATAACACACCTGCTGGCATAAACAAACAGACAGATTACCTGGGTGAAGGAAATCCATTCTGCTGTCAAGCACACCTCCTAGAATACCAGTATTAACAGTAATCATGGACCATTAGTGTACAATGCAAGTCCCACTACTGTGTTTGCCAGGACTTACTGAAAATTTTAAGATTATGACACCTTTTCACAGATGGCCCAAACGAGCTGGAGAACTCCATCAACAACTCTCATTGCCCCATCAACAACTCCATTCAATAAACCTGGAGGCAACATTTGGAGCTGCCATTGAGGTAATGCACTTCTATTTCCAGACTCAAGTTGACACATAGTTATGCTGCAGTGTCATACTTTCACTGAGCAAGAAAAGATGAAAAACCATCTGCTTCACAAGCTTCTAGAGTCCTTTTGTCCACCACTACAACTATGACCTTACCTCTGCTTGAAATAATCAACGAATTAGATTGTGCAAGAAAGGTGAAACGGAAGATGGCACATCTTTGGGTGTGTCCAGAATTAGCAAGTCAAACCTGATGCTTATGCCAAAAATTTGAGACATGCATCAAAATCCTTCCATCAACAAGACATGTTCAAAGATGATGAGAAAATTGAGCTGCATGACCTTCAAAGAGTCTCCTATATGTTATTTGTGAGTCCTTTGGTTCAACTAGTGTAGAACCTCCAACAAATTTGTACTAAAATCACAACTCCATCTGTGGAAGTGGAGACCATGACAGAAGGAAAAACAGAACCTAGTTTTGATGAATGGCAAGTCACCTCTGAATGTGTCTGGAAAGGTCGTGCGAAGGACACAAACCAGGACATTCAAGTACTGTGTTATGCCCATCTCATATACCTCCAGAACGTGCATGCCATCAGTTTGAAACAGGCTTTTGCAACTCATAAAAGAGGAAAGAGGGGTCATCACTCTCCACTACACTTCCTAGCAATATATACCTCTTCATGTTTGGTTCTAGGTGAAGCCATCAGACACAAAACACAGGGCCTCATTAGACAAAAGATGCACATACCTCTTATATGATCCACTGAAATCTGCAAAGAACCAATAGTAATCGTCTTCCAGCTCCAAGTCCATCATGATCATATCAACATGGCATGCCTGACTCCATAGAACCTGTGGATATTCCCACCAAATATCAGCAGCCCAGATTTCAGGTATTCAGTCCAATATCCTGAACTTTCAACTACACTCAAATCTTCACCAACTTACAATCATGTACCAAAATAGATCCTGCCAGAATTCAGCACTAGATGTACAACTAATAACAATGAAGATGGTGATCCAACCTGATCCTTGCCATCGAGGGAGGATGCCACTACTCAGAAAGGCCAACGAGATGCAGCCACCACCTAAGGTGCATTAACAGTCAGTTTGACAAAAAAAGAAAATGACAACATAATCCCTTGATGTCTAGCAGGCAGAAGAACCTCACAAAACCATATGCCCCAAACTACCAGAACAATCTCAACTGACCACTCAAGGTTAGGTGGTAAAAAGGAGCTAGTCCAAGAGAAACATACGCCCAAAGACTAAAGATTCTGCTCCCCTATCCTCTGTTAAGTGAGCCATCACTGGTAGCTTTAATGCAACCAGGAATGGCAGTGATGGGTCAAAATGAGCACACTACAGTGATGTGTGTTGGCACCCTCATCACAGGAAGACTAGTGTACCTTCTTGTAGCTGTTACCTAGCACTTAAAGCACCGAAAGTGCTAACCGCCTTCATAAGACCTGAAAGCATCCCTCAAGAAAGAACAGAAATTAGACTCTACATTCTTGAGTAACCCACAGACATCCCACCAACTTATTCTCTGAAAACTCAACTCTCCCTCATCACTAATCATCAGACAAGCGATCATCTAATTAACCTAGACTTAACTGAGATCAACATAAGCATACAGAACTCAACACAAAGAAATATGCGAAGCATCTTTGTTGTGAGACCTCTCAGTTTGAAGGCAGGCAATGATGTTCAAGACAATAACATTTGGGAGGATAGCAATTATGTAACCCTAATTCTTGTTGTGAACCAGACAGGATGCCACTGCAATTTTCCCATCAATTAACATAATATGCACACCAAGCACAAGTGAGGTGTAACAAACACTGATCTTTGATACCAGGAACAATGAACAGGAAAACGCCTTAGGCGTGTTGTCTTACAATAGGACCAAGTTAAAGGTCTGGTAGTATTGCCCTGTAAGACCAGCAGAAGCCCACCCTCGCCAGGCGCCACTGATGCTTTGGGACACTCCAAAGACGAGCAGAGCCACGACAGCAAGAGTGTTCATCAATAGGTGAAAATGGTGAAAGCCCAAAAGAAAAGATCTTGGTTGTTTTGTCCAATCAAAGCCATGCAGTCTACAGATTACAAGTAAGTACTTATCACTATGTATGCACCACACAATGGATTCCTAGACAGACAAAAATGCATATGCCAGAAATTGGCATGACAACTTCACTTGCCCGAGATGAATGGATGGTTTAATGCCTGTGACACTGTCATGCGCTTGTCCGGATCCAAAATAAACATCTTCTCCAACAGATCCCTGAACTGTGCCACTGTTTTGGGGTCTTCATCACATGTTCGAGAGCTAGCGAAAAGCAACCCCATATCCTTTGGTTTTATGTTCACCATAATCCTCTTTACTATCTGCAGCACCATCTCAAAAATCAACCTCCGACCAATATACAAGCACCAACTGAGCCTAAGCTTGAATGCAAGCTACATATCTGTTTGTCAACTTGCAATTGATCAGTCAGTTCAATTACCTTCTTAGTGACTGGGTCCTCTTCAACTGCACAAAAATTGTAGTCCTGGTCAAAATGTTCATCTACAAAGGCTGCCTGCACATATCCATATAGCAAATGTCTTGGTTGATTAGTGGGAAACAATCCAGCTCAGACAAGCACATTCAACACTCCCAGGAGAGATACTAGAACTACTCTCAGAACATGATGGCCATTGATCTTCTTATGTACTTATTCACCTCCTCATCTCTCTTTGATGCTGGCTAAAGACAATAGTAAGCTGCCAGGTGCATGTCTGTTCCATATTGCAGGTGCATATGACAGCCAGGCACTTCCATTGCTGCAGTGACATTGATCTAGTCTACCTGGCCATATCTGGTTAACACATTCCAGTTGTGCACATGAGTGACTAAGAAACCTTGTGTTGGTTGTCAGTATGTAGAGGTCTACTATCCAAAAAAGGGGAATCTAGACATCTAGTCCCATGTGCTCTATGAGCCAAGCTGCACAGCTCACCAATAATTATGAGCAAGCTTCTTATCCCATCACCTAAGCTGTATGAGTCTGTCAGGTTTGAAAGCTTAAACTCCACCTGTCAACCGTGAGGCACAGAACGTTCGGCAGACAACATAATAGTGTGCTCAACCTTTTGTCCATAGAACAAAAGACAACATAAACTAAAGTGCATGATTGACTTTCTACCTTTTTGAGCATTTTCTTTGAGAAGGGCCCCTTCAACTCCATGTGAAGCCTCAGCATATCGTTATTAGTGTGCCCAGGGAAAAGCATCTTGCCTGAGTATAGCTCGTACAAACAGCAACCTACTGACCACACATCCAGCGCATGGTCATATGGTAGACCAAGAACTGCACCCAGGAAAAGTCAAACTGCAGTCATTGTCTAGTGAGCACTGCACAAACCTTGAACACAGAGAAGACAGCAGTGATGAAGCATCAAAGAAAAAAGGACAACCATGTTGAGGCAACTCAAAATGCCCCAAATACTCACAGAAGCTGGTACAAGGTATCTGAATAAGGTGCTTACTGATTTCAGGAGCACGATAAAATCGACTAACAAGGTATGGTGTTATCTCATTTTCTCCCGCAAACATTGCAGAACCAAAGTCACAAAGTTTCAGCACATTCTTTGCATCATTAACCTGCATGAACAAAGAATACTAATTGAGTGCTCAAACTCAAAAAGCTTGACTCCAGATCTTGTTCACCAATGCTATTAAAGACCTTGCTTTCTAGATTCTAAACATTGACCAGTTATTAGGTCAGATGTAAAAAGTATGTGAAGTGAGAACTATTGACAGCAAACCTGATATGACTCAAGTCCCAAGGATACATTTACATCCTTAAATCTTGTTACCATCAAGTGCAGATAAACTGGAGCACATACCAGCATATTATCAGGCTTAATGTCACAATGCAAAACCCCACAATTCCGCAAATGTTTCAGTGCAATGAAGAGTTGTTTGGCATAAGCTTGCACTGCAGTTAATCTAATGCCAATGTTGCGACCGAACGTTTTCAGGATTTCACGAAGGTTCATGTGGAGGGATTCAAAGACCAAACACAAGTGATTCCGATACTCAAAAGTAGAGAAGAGTTGCACACAATGCCGCCTATTATTTGGATCAGCTCCTGATAACTTCCTAAGTATCACCGACTCTTGTTGACCTGTTCTATACCTGCACAGCCAGCACAGTTCAATTCAGCACCTGCTGATTAAGCAAAACAGACACCACAATCATCAAAGAATGTGTCTGCACTGGACTCACATGGTCTCATTGTTGCGGATTATTTTTATGGCAACCACCTCAGGGTCACCTCTACCAGCTTTCATATCACGAGCTCGAACAACTGTTGAGAACACACCACTGCCATGCGAAGACAAGATCTCATAGCGACCATCCAGTATCTCACCAATGCGAAAAGCTGCAAAAGAACTCGACCTTCAGGAAGCATGCACTATGCCCACCAGGCAGAAACAACATAACAAGGCAGCCAGTGAGTTTCATTGATTTCTATACAAACAACTGCCACATTGCTTTCAGTTGTCAGACGATGACTTAACTGTGAGGGGTATCAACATGACATCCATCACTCTCTCAAAAATACTTCGACACTGAATCATCACTTACAATAACGTCCTTCAGCATCATCCCAATTGTCAGTGAGACCACTAGTATCAATAACCATGCCATCACCTTTTCCCTGCCATCCAACAACTGCGCGTGAGGACACAAATTACTTGATACAATCACCATAAGGTTAATTATAAACGCATTCAATCAGATGAAGGGTGGCTGGATGAAATGAGTACAGAATAGGGCAGGCACAATACAGGGGTACATAGAGGAAACCACATACTGTTTTGCGCCCCCCTGCTGGCGATTCACCAAAAATGTCATCACAGAACATGTCAGCTGACCGCTCGCTCTGGGTTCAACACATGTTCAGCATTGCAACAGATCAGAAGGGCAATGGTGACTGCTATGACTTAGTGACAAGGAGCAGCTGCCTCACCAGAAAATGGGTATGGCTGAGCAACATTCTATGTACATGCAAACACAATACACCACATCAATCTCCAACAACACAATTTTGCAGCTTCATGGATACAAAAGAAATTTCTTGATATGAGAACATTGAATACCCCAACTGATGAATAAGTGAAGGCACTGGAAAACACAGACTATTGAGCCTCTTGTTTGATGCAGGAATGGATAGGAGACGACGTAGCATTTTGCTAGCTAAAATAGAAGATCACCTTGGGGGATGACCCATCATTCAATCTGATTTCTGGCATAGCTTGCACTGATGTATCTCCATTTCGGCAGTTCACTTTGTCCAAACTCACTGCATCATCATTTGTCTGCTTCACAAGATTTGTTGCACCTACAGCAGCAACAAGTTGCCCTTGTCCTTCTGGTTGCTTGCTTGAATCATCTGCATTCAACCCTGGGAATGCCCAGATCAACAACAAGCCACATACAAATACTGTAAATCAGGACAGAAGAGTGCTTCATTCTTGTCTACCCTACATGCAATGGCAAGCCAAGCAATACCTGTGAACATATCACTAAGTTGTTCCGCATTTGATTTCTGCTGCTGCAGTTGCTTATACTTCTCTAGAATTGCTTGTCTCCTGCGCCTGCTCTCTTCCTTTATCCTCTCCAAATCATCTTCTTCTTGTGCTGCCAACTGTAATTCAATTCGCTCTTTGTACTCTTCTTCATTCTCCTCCTCCCTGTGCAACAACAATCACTCCCACCTAAAAGTTAGGGCACTGAGAAGATGAAGTGCCCACCTATGAAGAACCACAGAAAGAGCAGAGCATAGGAATGTTGCACAAATACTTAAATTGAGCAGAAATAAACCTTGCATCTTCTTCTATTTTTCGCTTTGTCTCATCTCTGGGGACACATTTCTCATCATGCCCATGGCTTTTATCTTTCTCCACATGTTTGTCTCTGTTCAAATACTTGTCGGCCCTAGATGACCTATCTTGAACTCCATCTCGATGGCTTCCATTGCAACCATGACGATCATGGTTATGACCCCTGTTGGCGCTCTCATTCCCGTGCCCACCATACCTGCTGCTGCTGCTTCTTTCATAAACTTCATATGGACGTCCCCTTTGCTTGCTCCCATCCCTATGCTCACACTCCCAGACACCGTTTCTGGAGGGCAACCGCTGCCTCTTATCAAGACTGTCAGCACCCCTTTGCTTGCTCCCATCTCTAGGCTCCCACTCCCGGACACTGTCTCTGGAGTGTGACCGCTGCCTCTTATCAAGACTGTCAGCGCACATCCACTCACAAGTTTCCTTATGGTTCCTCACATGTGACTTATCAGCCCACCCTCCATGCCTGCTGAATTCTTGCTCCTGTTGATGGTTCTGCGTACCCTGGGCAGGTGCATCATTAGATCGGCTGCTGTATCTCTTCGAATCATGACAGTCAGCCAATTTTCTAATGTTTTCTCTGACCTTGTCATGCACAAAATCTTTGGATGGAGATTCCCATTTGCTTCTGACACAATCCTCAACTTTAGGGTTTAGCAGGCTCTCCTTGGATCTAGACCTTCGCCTCTCCTCCATACCCCTTACCTCGCCATGAGCTCGACCATCTCTATGGCTTTGTTCTCGATTCCTTTCACTGGGGTCCTTGCTACCTTCCTGGCCATTGTCTTTTCGATCGTGCGTGCTTTCTCTTGAACGCCTGTGCCGCTCCAATTTTATCTCCTGCATTAGGGATGGTTCCCTTGCACTATCCTTTGCCTTGGAGCGATGCTTCTTCACATCCACGCTCTTGTCCTCTCCTTTTCTCTCGATCAGGCTTTCCTTAGAACGGGAACGTCTCTTCCTGTCTAGGCTATCGGTCATAGTGCTGCCGTCCACTACCATGCTCTCTCTTGACCTCGATCGGTTACCCTGATCTCTGGGTCGGGAGCGCTGGCCCCGATCTCTGGACTTGGAGCAGCCGCTCCTCCTCTCATGCCTCTCACTACTGTCCTCTTGGTTTCGCTGTCGTCGTGAGCTTTTCCGGGAGCTTCTTTTAGATCTCGAGCTCTTGTGACCCTCAGGACTAACTGTCTCCATGTCCTCAGGAGCAAGTTCAGCAGCCTCCCCTCTTTCCCTTAACTCCTCCACCCCGTCAGTAGGCACAGAGGCTACATCTTCTGGTCCATCCAAAACATCATCAACGACGTCAGAACGCGCGTGCTTCCCGCCATGCTTCACCACCACAGCAGAATACTTCCGCTTCTTTACTACAATACTTTCCATTTGTTCTTCGCTACCAATGTCCTCCTCCTCCTCAACCTCCATCAAAATCCTTCCTCCGCTATCATCCGAGATTTCTCCCGGTTCCTTCTCCGACTTCCTATTCCTATCCTTATCTACCAAGATTCGCATACGTTTCGTCTCTTCCTTCTTTTCTAAGCTCGTCTCCTCCTCTTCCCTTCCACCCGTTCCGTTTTCTTCCGCTTCCCCTTCTTCTGCTGCTGCTGCAAACCACACAACTCCATCTCCTCGTTGCGACAAAACCACATCATCACGGACAGCACAAAAAGCCATAACACCTTCTGCGCCCATCTTCTGTACTCCCTTAACAACCCCCCCCCCCTCCCCCCCACCCCCCACCGACGCCAATTTTTTCTTAAAAAATCTCGCACCTTCTTCAACCCCGCTTCCTGTATCTCGGTTCCCTCTCCCTCTGCGTCTCTTCGGTGCCTGCGTCGTCAGTCTGGATCGCTGGATCACGCGCTCTCTCGAGATCTCGAAAAACACCAAACCCTAATAAAGCGGAGCGACATATGCAAGCAAGCAAGCAAGCAAAAGCGCCAAACCCTAATTATTATGATTTGGAACCCACAAACAAGTCGATGAATAAATTACATGCTCGATCTCATCCACAAGGATGAATAACTTTCATATTCCAGGCAGTGCAATAATTAATTACTAATACATTATTATTCCACAGAAAATTAAATTCCAATTACGAGAAAACAATTTGAGAAACAATTCTAAAGACATTTCCAAGCTTAATTATATCATTTTATTTTATTTTATTTTTCTAAAAACTATTTTCTTTCTTACTAACTTTTCTAATAATTATTTCACTCCTTTTCCTTACCCACCAACATGGATATGAAAAAATAAATTAATATTTATTTGCCTTTTCATGTTCATGGTATTTATATTAATTCAAATTAAACTTGATATTGATATAAATAATGATGAATTTTTTTAAACCATTATGTTCATTATTATTCTAGATATTCACTTCTATTATATTAGCCTCAAGTAGTTTCACAAGGTTTAATTAATTACAAATCTTCATCCAAAAAATTACTATACATGACATTTTACTATTGCCATTAGCCATGGTTTTAGCTAGGACAATTATAGATGCCATAAGTTGTAAAATTATTATCATTTGCACAATTTTGGACTAGAACCTATTATTTAACCCACTTTTAATTAAGAGGCATAAAAAGGTGTTTTTTTAAATATGTGTTTTCAAAAAAAATAAAATTCCAACACCATATTCATGAGTAGATTTTTAATATTTTCTCTACCAATATGCATCTCAAAAAAAATTTCAATTGAATCTTAATCCAAATCAATTGTTCAAATTAATTGAAGTCAATTCAATGTGCTTAAATAAAATAAAATTTAATTCAATTTAATTTGATTAAATCTAAATTCATTTCAATTCAAGTTGCATGAAATGCAATTTAATGTTTTCATTCAAATGGGACTTTACTTTTAGAAAATCAATTCGATTTTTCATCAATTGATCGATTAATCATCATTGGTAATGTGTAACAACACAAAGCCCAAACACATATAAATATATACAATTTGGCACAATATGAACCACAAAAAATAAATAATAAGCAAGTGCATATCATATCTATGACTCATGTTCGAAATTAATTAATTCCTAAGAAGGCCAACCAATAAATAAATAAAATACCAAAAAATAATTATAAAGTATTGAACCCAATTCAAAATGTGAAATAATTTTGAAACATATTAGTGGACTTAACATATTTAGAAACTCTTGTTGAAATTTTGAAATATTCAAATTGGGGATATTAGACTTTTTTTTTGAAAAAATCATTGAAAAATTTGTTGAACATGAGTTGTAAATACAACATATATATATATATATATATATAACCCTCACTAATATACAACCAAAACCACATAGGTAATTTTTTTTGGTCATTCCTCAAACTTAAAATTGCAAAAGGAAGATTATATTTTTAAAGAAATTGCAAAATATATTTGGAAAATAAGAATATTTTTGTCTCATTCATTCATTTGTACACTTCAAAAATTATAAGGACAAGGAAATAAAACCCCATTGTTAAACCAACCTCAATTGTTAAATCTATAAATTAAAATACAATTTGGTTTTGTTTATGACCACACCCCAACCTTCCCAAACAATAGGGGCCCTTCATTGCACGTTTGGTATTGTTGGGAAATTGTCAATATTTTTCACTTCATAATTTTGAAATCAATAAACAAAATGTTATTGAATTTAAAGCGATTTTTGTCACTGAAAATAATTTAATGTTTATAAAATTACCCAAAAAATCATATTAGGCCTTTTACTTGCCCTTTCACATCACATGGAGAATTTCCCATTGGTCATCCTATTTGCTTTTTCATATCATCAACTTTCACATATTTGGGTCAATAACACAAAGGCCCATTAATCACCAACATGCCTTTGGATGAAATTTTTCCAAAATGCAAAAATAAAAATTATCATGACATTTTTTTTCCTTAAAAAAACTAAATTTCAAAGAGAACAATTCCATACATTTGGACTATGTTTTTGGTTTGGTAATAGTTTTAAAACTATTTAGACATGTTTTTAAAAGCTATTGCCATTCAATGTTAAATCCCCCTCGGGATGTTAATCAATGATGCAACATTTAAAAATTATTACTACTCACTATTAGATGAATAAGTTTCATAAATGAAAATAAGTACATGTTAATATTCCATTTGTTAAAATTGTACACATTGAACTTTGTATTTGTAAAAATGAAAAAAACAACATTGTTCTAATGTTACATCCCATGATTCAATTAATGTTAATAACATTATAAAATGATGTAAAATGATCATCAAGAAATAATTTTTTTAAAAATATGACATTGTTCTTTGTGATGAAATTGGAATTTATATTGAAAATGACATCCATCACTATCAAATAATGATCAACAAACATTGAATTTTTGTTCTTATTTTGTCAAACATATTAATGAAAATTTATATCATTGTATTATGTAATTAATTATTATGGTCAAACTCAACCATAGTTTCATTGAAAGCTTGAATCAACCAAACCTTGTTGACTCCCTAACATTAACATATGTTACATAATATGCATATCTTATTCAATCAATGAAGCCCACCAATTAGGTTTCCATAATCAACATTTATGTCAAACAACCCATCCAACATGAAAGAAAATCAATTATATGAGAAAAGAACATTTAACAATTGTTTACAAAACATCATAAGATGATCATGATGCAATTCTTAACTTTTCATGTTTGATTTTCAACCTTGTCTCCATCTTTTTCTCCAACTCCCACCTCTTCAACATCTTAATATGTGAGTTTTGGCTTTCAATTCAAGATCTCTTTTACACATTTTTTGGTTTTCATTATACATCAATTGACTTTTTTTTTTTGAACAATTATTCTTCAAATTTCCATCATTCACAACTTTGATCTTACCATTAAATGCCAAAACTTCATTGATTCACAAAAGCTCTATTGTGGAAGAACCTATACCCATAAGTTGTTCTTGTACATATCACATATCTCAAAGTTATTCCACATAAGAACATAATTTTATAATTTTTTTTGGTTGATTATACATGTTTTCAAACACAATAAATCAACTTTCAAAATGTCAATCCAAGACAATTTCTAAAGTGAAAAATCTTGTCCAAGGAACTATTATTGAAAGCATGAACATGGAACATGTATGTTTGTTATAACTTGAAAGAATATTTCCAATATAAGAGTAGTCATGAGAGGGTGCCCAGGGGAGGAAGGAGATGATGACATTGAACAAAAATTACTAATAGCAGAAGAACAAAGGTTGGTTGACACCCCATATCTTCATCGAGAGGTGGTGAGGCTAGTAGATCGAGAGTTTATAGAAGGGAAAGCCATACGAGCTCTAGGCAACATCATAAAACCCCATCCTCCAATCAAGCGTTGGAATACCCAGTATGGATCAATTTGCTTCACATATTCACATTGTTAAAATTGACATACAAGGAGAAAAATGTGGAATTACAATTTTAAAATTTTTATACATAAACACATCATGGGTTTTTTAATCACAAACTATGATGTGTCATTTATTTTGGATGCTTACAAAGTAATCAAGTATCTTAATAAGTTGCATGAGATGTTTTACCAACAATAACATGCACCATTAATATAAAGGTATCATATGCATGTAGGATTATACTCACAGCTGAAAAGGATCGAGGCATTGGGCAACCAAGTGCAAGAGAGATTTTTGATATTGAGATGAAGAAAAAAGAACCTAGAAAACGAGCAATGTCAGAGTGTGGAGCCCTTAGATCTCCACCAAAAATGAAACAAAAAAGGCGTTCCTTAAAACCAAAATTGGACAATTGGTTGGGAAGAAGAAATTCACGACAACAAGCTTTTCACATTGTTTGCAAATCTTCAATCAAAGGAGAAGCTCGGAGTAGTAATTTTCTTAGGAGAACATCAAATCTTTTAATAGAAAGATGTGAAACAATAAAACAAATGAATCAAATCACTATATAATAACAATTATTTAAAGTTGTAACTGTTAGCAATGGATGAATAATGGTAAGGCCAACTATAGTGACTTGGTAGGAAAATAAATGAAGTCCATATCTTCACATAACATGTTTCATTTAATATTAGATATAGTGTTTTTATTTTTATTTTTGGGAATTAGCCTTAGTGGCCATTTGTCCATTAATTGTGGTGATTAAATGGCTAATAGCCAAAGATTTTAAGAGTCTTTGACTAAACCCACTAACACATTTTTAAAAAAATTTGGTTGTTAGTTAAATTGGTGGGTTGAAATATGTGGTCCCTATTCTAGTTTTATAGGTGAAAACATTTAGTTATTATAGGATTACTCATGTTATTTTTTTGGCAATTCTATAATTTCACATCCGTATTATTAGATAAGCAGTAGATTATTCTTATCTAAATCTAGCACCTACATGTGACATCTAATGGGGAAATGAATAAAAATACCTTTCAATGTGACAAAGTAAAATGCAAACGTTTAGAATACAAAACATGCAAAATTCAAAACATTCATACAAATTTGTGTGAAACTTGTGAAACTAAACACAAAAATTATAAAACATGAACATTCACAACTTTATGTATACCTAAATAGTTTAGGAGGAATTGAACCCCTTTTGACCTTTTTAACTCAACTAGCTTACAACACTAAATAGGTTAACCTATAATGTACTTCAAATTTCAATATTGTTACAAAATGCAAATCAAATATTGTGAGGAAGGGAAAGAACATGTAGAACATGCTAGAATCATGGAAACAAAAAAGGTTATTTCAATATTCAACCATTTGAATTCACCATAGACCATAGCAAATTAACAAGCTTTTGCCAATGTGGAAAATGACAATGCACATGCCAATAGCCACACAACCACAAATGTATAGAAGTTGTTTCATTTTTTGAAGAACCTTTATGGTTCCTTAAGTAGCCTATTCTAAACATTGACCTTAACCATCATGCCAATAATAGTGATGAACACATTTCCACCGCTCAATGCATTCTTCATGAAGGAAATTTTGTACCATATAAAAACATCATGCAAACATATTATGCCCAACAAGGGGCAAATGAGTGATTAGTTTATTTTGAAGCTTGGATTTCATAAAGGTTAAAGTGGAAAAACATCTTTTGTCCTCCACACTACCAACTACTTCCACCAAAAACTAATTTAACCATGTTCATATACTTAAGGAAATTGGGAACCAAAATGTGAGAGGTTGTCACAAGGTGCCACATCTTGGTTAAAAGATTAATGTGAAGGGGGGGGTTGGGGGGGGGGGCGGGGCCTTGCGTGTCATTGCATTTGAGTTCATTGTTAGTTTAAACATACATTATTGGCATTTGAAGTCACTTGCATTAACGAAATTAAGCACTTGAACCTCCATTTGATGTAAAATTTTGGATCTTGCCATAGCCAAAACATGATGTGAATTGTTTTGCAAATGAAATTTCACAATTTAACTCAAGCCAAGATTAAGGATATACAATCCCAAGGGCATCCATGATGGCATGAGCTAGAAACCTAACGTTTAATTCATGAGTTGTTTTGTAGCCCTTCCCAAAGCACAAATATGTGAAACCTTCATTAAAATCATAAACACATGGACGTGGACCAAAAAAATCACATAAGGGGATAACAATAACTATGGAATATGTTTTCACTAGAGATTGGATAATAGAAAATGTCTTTTATCACAAAGGAAGCCATCATTGTGTTTAGATTTATGTGCACAAGTTAAACATGTTAACAATAAACCACAAAGGCCAAGTGGTAAACTTCAGTATTAACATCTAGCACCCACTGCATTTGGATATTCTCATGTTTATATTGAAGCAAAAACATGAAAGCCTAGAAAAATTTATGTAATAAACTTTAAGGTCTAATCAACATACTTGTTTTAAACATCACCTTGACAAACTTTGACATTAACCACCAAACTACAAACAAATATGTCTTACATTTGGGCAAATTTAATGAAAACATCTAGACTTTCTAATGCAGCCAAAATGTATGCAAAGCAAAGCAAAATTTGGAGGTCACACATGTGTTCATAATTGAATATTGCTTGGTGATTTATAGGACTATCCATAGCCATTTTTAGTAACAAAGTTTTGTATTTTGTTAACATTTTTTTGGCAAGGTTCAACATTGAAATCCATCTAGTATCCACATTATGGAAAATCTTATTTCCCTTTGTTTCTATGATTTCAATAAGTTTTATGAACTTCAAATGTTACTTAGGGGAATGTGCAAAGTAGGTATGCAACAAATTCTCAATGTGCTTAACCAATGGCAAAACTAATAAGGTCAACACCACTAAATTCATGTGATGTTCCTTACAATGGACCCCCATGTAATATGGAACATAATTATCACAAATTTGTTTAATGACACCATGATTTGATCATTGAAACACATTAACACCATCAACCCCAAAGTTGAGTTTTTTTGCAACATTATTTCCCCTTTAATTGTCAGTGCCTCCATGATACCCTAATTAGGTTGTCATTCCCAGATTTTTCCAAACATGGTCCAAGATATCAAAATTAGAACCATTAGCCATTTTCTCACAACATAATAATGGACATACAAGCATGACTAATTATGGTGTAATTTGTTTGTTGCAATTAAAGGACACATATAAACATGCAACCACCATTGTTATTTTGATTGTCATCATTACCTCATGGTGCATAAACTTAACCATGTGTTGCCTTGTTTTTTATAATCCAATTTTTTTGTTGTTTTTTGGAATTATCAAAAACTCAAGCTATGACTTCAAATATTCATATTCCAACATGAGATGACCTTGTTGCAACAAATGTAAAACAATTGCAAATTAAAATACTTTCCAAGTGGTTTTCTTTCTTGCAATCCTGCTTGCAATTTCAATTTGATGACTTCAATTAGCAAGCCCAAAATGGTTTCTTTGCATGTGTTACAACTCTTTGTGTAGTAAGTACCACCCCGCTTTTTCACAAACCTTGACACCTTTTATGTTTTCTTATAACTTGGATGTTTACCAAATGAATCCCAATTAAGAGCAAACAACTTGTCTTTTCCTTTCACCTTACTAGAGACTTTACACTTAACAATGTGCAACAACCCATTTGTGCCCACGGCAACTTTGTGATCCACAATTATTGGAGGTGTATGTTAAATTGTAATTGCATTTTAGAAACTAGGTTAGGTGATGTGGAAAGTTCTATTACAAGGTGATTCAAGTAGACAATATCATTATTGATTAGTTGCTTCTACTTCTTGTTAGAAGTCGAATTAGGAAATGCAACCAATGCATCAAGACAACAAGAGTAGGAAGCTATATCTTGATCAAGCAACACAAGAAAGTCGAAAATAGTAAGGTTCCGATTTGAATTTGTTTTTTACAACTTCTAGGATGGTGAAAGCTCAAAAGCCATCATGATTTGTGAAAGAGTGAGTGTGTGAAAAAAATCCAAAAAGACCTAAACCCAAAACCTCTAAATTTATAACAATGCAACATTGGTGTGTGACAAATGGGTTGCCTTGGTTTTATAATGTGGCAACTTACAAATGAAGCACACAAACACAAGATAGAAAAGTCTTGAAACTTACCTCTTTGTTACAAAATTTGTAGTGTAGATATTAGTTCAACAAAATTGATGATGGTGAGATAAAATCAACAAAATCAATGATGGTTGTGCAAATTTGCAAGACATGTCAAAGTTGTAGTGGAAACTCTTAATTGCCACATGTAAAAGGAACATAATGCACAAGTTAGTTGAAGCCTTTTAAATTCAAAACAAAAACCAAAAGTTTAAAGTTCGAAGCTCATTACTTTTGGACCTTTCCATGCTCCCATCAAATCACAAAGACAACATATAGAAATTCACCATTACCACCCTTGTAGTTACATTTTGCAAGCTTGCAACCGCACAATGTTATTCTAGAAGATCACAAGCTTGGTGAGTAGGGGGTTTGGTAGCAATAGAAGCTAGCAATCCTCCATCACAAATTCATGAACTTCAATGGTAAGACGAACAAAACAAGAGGAAAAGGAAGCTCGCAAGATTAGGAGGAGAGTAGGAGAATGGAGGTGGTGATGGTGGCTTCATGATATTTGTGAATAGGCCTTTGATGTGGTCAATACGCAAGGCAAATTAAGGCTGAGTTATTTGGTGATAGCCCCTCGTAAGCCTTAGTTTAGGGTGGTGATTCCAAACCCTTTCATGATGCTATTTGGTGCATTGAAATCCAGGCCAACCATTTTTTGGCAAAAAATCAAGAAAAATCTACCCTATTTCCCTTTATACAAGTAACGAAGCCTTTTTTCAAGTTGAGAAATGGAAATGAATCACTGAAAAACAAAACTACTCTCATAGGATATTTATTCCCAACCACCAAGTAACATAATATTGTTTAAACCCACCAAGGAGAGGTGGGTCTAGAAGGGGGAAGTGCAGAACTAAGCCCACTATGAATGCTCAACCTAAGATGGAAGGTGCTTGCATCTTTTCAAGTGTAGTGGAAACTACTGAAAGTGTCCAGAAGGTCCTCTGGCCCTTTCATACGCCCAAGCTGCATGGAGAATTCTTTGTCCCATGGTCACCCCAAGCTGCATTGGCACAATCATGCAGAAAAAATTCACTTGTTTTGTGGTTTCCTTGAATTTTTTTTTATGAATTTGTAAATAGTTCAGGTATGGGAGTGTTTGGTAAACAAGATCTGAAACAAAGATGATTGGGGGGGAACAAATGGATGCATCTCATTAGCAAGAGATTGTTTGAGGAGGAGCAAATCAGCACTCGTACCATGAGAGATGAGTTCCATAACTCTCGTGAATGCAAAAGTTCATCAAGATAGATTCTGTGCTTTTGAGAGATATGGCAATCACCTTCAGCATGATGACATTAAAGTGCCTAAATGCTCATGATGCTGCTCCTAAAGCAGGAACCTTGTGTTCATTACTTGAGACCACATGTATATATTTGACTCAGTCTCTACTTGGAACTTGGGACTCTCCTGCAGTGCTCTTGTGTTGGGTCTGTGTGATGCAGTAATGCAGAACTAGAACAAACCCATATGAACCCATGATACAGAAAAGTTTGCAAGACGGACTACAGAGAGTGCCAGGGATAATATGTGTAAACCGTTATAGCATATAACTAAACTGCAAATTCAACAGCAATAGTGCTGAATCTGGCTACTCTCTCTGCGAGAGTTTTGTCTTCCAGCACAACCTCAATTTGAGATGCATCAATCTTCAGTTGTGCTAATAAAAGCTCAGAAACATTGCCATCAAAATTTTCTTGAGGTCCTACTATGCAATTATATGCACCCATGCACGGTGGTTGGTTTAGCACATTACTGATGGAGAGTGTCAAGGCATTTCCACTTTGGACAGAATTATGGAGGTTGAGTATGATGCGGTGCTTGCGGCCCAGAAGGTCAGCTACTCGCTTCAAGTCTCCAGCAGCCAATGCTTTCCGGACCCGAGTCGTTGAGACTTGGCCTCTTTCTCGGCTGCTGCCATCATCACCTACATCTGCAGAGATTGTCACTTCTTGTCTATCCATTACTGGGTTTACTATCGAAGCTTCTAAGCCATACTCTTTACATAACCGCACCAAGTCAGTCACATCTCCTGCTGCCTTGTAACCAAATCGATAGTTTGATCCTGCATCCAGTTTTTCGTTTCACCAGTAAAACTTGCATCAACTGCCTAGCATATGCATACCAATCAAGATATATTGAAGTTGTTTCTAAAATTCAAAAGCTTCCAGATGCAAAAGCATCACCTTACCAGTATGGCTGTGTGAGAGCTAGAAAATTTGATGAAAGAGGATTCTAATGTCTTCCCTCCACCAGAGGTTTCTATGGTAGAAATTTTCTATGCAATAGGTAAATTTGGGTGCAGTTCTAAGTCTCGTAAGTTGCAGTTAAGAAAATTATAGAACCACAAAGAAATGGATACCCTGAACACTTGAAAAAAGATTTCAGAAACCCACAGAGATTATCAGTTCATATTAACCCCTTTTGTGGAGTGCAAACATATCTATGAGATTGCAGAGAAAAGCTTCACAACAATCATGTGGAGGGTGGTCACCAGTTGATCAGTTCAAGACGCACAAAACAAGCACAAATCTCCTATAAACTCTTTTCTTCTACACTGAATCAGTCACAGAATTCACAAAACAAAAACAAGCAACCCACGACAAAGAGTGTGCAGTCTACATAACCTTTCAAAGTGTCACTCACAAGCGACCACCTTCATCAGGAAAAATGGCAGTCACTAGCTGCCATTATTCCACACTGACTTCATCACCTCATGACAGTGGGTGTGTAGATAAGTTTGTGATAATCTGCCACAACATCTCAGGTCAAAAAAACATCACGTAAAGTTTTTTTGCATCCAGAGTTTGTGTCACATTTTCCAGAAGCAACGGGAACACTCTGTCATGATCTCAGCAAGCACTATTACTAGAGCAAACATCCGGAAATGTAACAGTAAGGTGGTCAGAGAGGTTCTGTAGATTCCTGAGTAACCCACTATTGAAGAACCATATGCTTCTGAAGAAACAGTAGACTTTTCATGTGCTGGCCACATGATTGTGGGACATGTGAGAAACTAATCAAATTGTGCACAAAAGTTGACAGATTTTTTTTCTGAGATTGTTTCCAGTCACTGAAATTGGGTTTTGCTTCATTTGTAGTGGATCGTCAGGGAGCAAATGGGATATCAGAAGGAAGGTTTGTTTTGGATGTGATCATGATTTTGTGTACCTGCTACAACACCTTTGACATCTAGCTCCTTGGCGAGCTTTTCAACAAACTGTTGAGGACTAAGAGAGCGCACTTTGGCAAAATCGAGGTTGTATTCCTGGGGAACAATCCCTCTGCAGTAATGAGACCATAACCCCATCACCCTTTTCCTGTCACACCCTGCCACCACTGGCAACCTACCATCCTCAAAACCCCCACCCACCCACCCCCCAAATGACAAAAAGGAAAAAAACACAATCAACAACACATCCTGCAGAAACCTACAAAATGATCTCCTGCAGAAAAATGTCTTCAAAAGCTCTGTGCAAAGAAGGGAGGAAGAGAAAGAAAGAAATCACAGACAGAAACCGAGAGAGAAGAGAGAAAGAGGTCATACCTAGGTTCCCAGCCAAGGACTTGAGCCATTCCAGAAAAAGAGAGCAAGAAGGGGATTCCAATCTCTGCAGCTCTTTCTGCTAATGCTCTGTGTCCAACATGCAGAGCATCAAACTTCCCCAGTGCCACAACTCCACCTGCCAAATCACACCCAGCTGAAGCAAGCGGCTGGTGGAATGCTGCAGTCCCCATCATCTCAACAGCATCAATCCTCCTTTCCCTTTTTTCTTCTTCCACCCAAAAAATCTTCTTCAATTCTCAGGACTTGGGTGCACTCTCTTCGTGCTAGTTACGATACATCTCCAAGCTTCAAGCTCTTTGTTTGGATGCTAGAGAAGAGAGAAACCGCAGCTCGCCCCAAATCTGTCGGATCCGTTTCTCCCTACCTTTCTCTTCCTGGATGGATAGTGGGGGTCTTGGGGGGGATGATTCCCCCTCTCCCTCTCGATGAAGACGAACACGAAACTGGGTATCTGGAATCTGCATTTGTATCCAACCCTGAAATCCCTAGATTGCGGATAAAACTGGGGTTCGACTCAAAGGATGAAGAAAGAGCCTGGTTCAAAGGCAGCAGGTGGATGCAATCCTTGAAGCAGCATGCAGCACAAGGTTTAAAGAAACAGAAGAATAAGCAGCAGCAGCAGCAGCTCCTCTTCTGGTGTGAAAGCTTTTGGAGGAGGAACTGGTGATCATCGAGGACTGGTGATCGTCAAGGATCAGCAGCAGTTATGGCTATGTCTAGCACAGGTTGCTGTACAGTCTTCTGTTGTTCTTCTTCTTCCAGATGCTTGTCGTCCTCCTCACAGGTTTGCAGCGGATTGCCATCAATGTTGGGAATGTCCACTTCTATTTCTGTGAGCTTCCGCCATGGAGGATCAGGAGGAGGAGGAGAATCTCCTCTTCTGCATCAACGCTACAATGTGGGTTGTTCACGGCAAATCTCAAGGAGATTTCAAGAGCTTCGAGCTATGGGGACAGAGAATAAAGAGTCCAAGGCTGAAGAGACGAGGCCAGCAAGAGCAGCTGCTCCAGAAGAGGAGAGCGGCAAAGCTGCAACTTTAGTGGAAGGTTCACGCTCCAGCAAATTAGGGTTTGGAGCAGATGTAAGAACTGATGAAGGAAAGGGATCAAAGGAGAAGAAGCAGCAGCAGAAGAGGAAGCAGCAGTCTGCCACAGTGAGAAGAGCAGCTCCTCAACAGCCTCTTCTCTCTGCTCCTGGGAATCCACAAACCCAGCAGATCGAGACGGCATATGCTCTGTCTCTGGGGTTCTTGGGCATTCTCATCTTTGTTGAAGGAATCATCTTAGCTGCTTCAGGTTTGTCCTGCACCCTCTCTCTCTCTCTCTCTCTCTCGCTCTCTCTCTCCATCCTTCTCCTTTTTGCAATGACAAACAAGGTGAGGATTTGTCTCTCCCCCATCTGCAAGAGAAAATATCAAGATGGAGAGAAGAAGAAGAAATCAGACCTTGTTTCTCTTTCTGTGTTGCAATCATGCCAGGATGATGATGTCAGGATGGGGTACACCCATCATTTCTGGTAAAAAGACCAGCTGATTTCTAAACTGTAAAAACTGGAAGAAATAGATGGAATCTAGTGTCTCTTCTTTTGCTCAAGATTTCTGTTTGTGCAACTACTGCATAAGTGTCTCATTTTCTGCATCACCCATGTCTTCTGGAACCAGAAATAGATGGAATTGAATGTTTCCTGGTGTGCTCAAGATTTCTGTTTGCACAACTACTGCATAAGTCTCTCATTTTCCACATCACCTGTGTCTTCAGTTTGTGCTCAAGGAAGTTATGCAGATTTTAGATTATTGTATTTGCTATGGATTGCAGACCCTCCTCATAATGTCATGTGAGCTGTGTCTTGAGAATTAAGATGGAATTTCTTGCTCAAAGAGTTCTGGATATATACGTATATATCTTTCTGGTGCAGGTTTCTGGCTGGAAGTTCTTAACTGCAGAATTGGAACCAGAAATATCTCTTCTTTGCTAAAGACATCTTGTTTGCACAATAGCATCTCTCATTTTCTGCATCACCCACATCTTCCAGTTTTACTCTCAAGAAAGCTACACAGATTTCAGTTTTACGGTTACATTACAGATTGCAGAAGAATTCTCAAATGTCATGACAGTTCTCTTTTTAAGAATTCATGATGGGCTAATAATGGGTATTTACATCCTTTGTGGTTGTACAGGTTTCTTGCCTGAAGAATGGGATGGGTTTTTGGTGACCAACTTATATCCGTCATTCACACCAACAGTAGGTGTATTCCTGGCAGCAGCTGTGGCGTATGGTCTGTTTAAGACTCAAGGGGGTGAGCCAAAGAAATAAGACCTTCACAGATCTACACACCTTTGTGAAATAGCTCATTTTTTTTTCCTTCTGAAAGCAAGTTATCTTTATCTTGTTGCAATGTATGATACATGATAGATTTATGTGAGTAGTTGACAAAATCTCCAACTTGAAAAACCCAAGATAGAGTTGTGTTGCAATGATTAGTAGGCATGAATCCAGAAGCGCAATCTCATTGTGATTTGGAAAGGTATGATCTGTATTCAGTCATTCCACAATTGAGGTCAAAGAATTTCATAAACATTATGAGGATCTTTCATCTGCTCAGATCTCCTTATCTTCAAGGCTACTGTCGTTGTGCAACACTTGGAATACCTGTGAAAAGATCTTTTGTTGAGGCCATACTGCTCCCTTGGAGAGGTTCATTTGAGAAGTGTGCAATGTGCAGGGGCAACAACAGTAATTTTTTGCCAACAGTTTGCATTTGCTCACAACGGTGGCAAGCAACACTCTGTGGCTTTGCAGGTTTGGAGACTTTGAACTAAATCTTGCATATTTGCTTCACACTTTCAGGAGAGTAAAATTCATCTACAGCTGAGATTGTCTTCTGTTGCCCCAAACCCATTCAAGATGTTTTCGTTCTTCTGGAGGTTCAAATATTTTTGCTTAGAAGGCACCCATAAAGACATTCCTTACCTTCTTTTCTGCCATATTGGGTGCATGGCTACATCCTTTCCCTATTCTCTCACTTGACTCCAATCATCAAAACAGTGCCTGAAGATCCATGATTCCATAACATGAATCAGCAAAGTGGAGCTTGAAGCTCCACAAACATTAACTCCAATCATCAAAGCAGAGGTTGAAGGTCCACACTCTTATAACTCCAACTGGGGCTCCATGCCGCTCTGCACTACCAGTGACAATGATTTGAAAAAGAAGAAGAGTTGATTTTGTAGAAATTAAGTTTCATTTGAACAAAAATTATATTGAATGAATGAATAATGCGAGTTGAATTGAATGCAACTCAATTGAATTTGAATTGAACTGACATGGTGAAAGGAGTGAGATAGTTATGGAATGTTTTGTGACAATCACTAATGAATCCCATACTCATTTCACTTCAACTAGTTTTGATTATCATCATCGTTATAACGATCAAAGTAGAGAAGAATATCCAAACTTTGATAATTCTACTTCTAGTGATGATGATTTATTGTTTAAGTAAGATAGTTTTAAGTTTCATAGGCCATCATTTGGACAATTTTCAAATTAAAATTTGTTTAAATCCATTCTCAAATAAAGAGGCATGGAAAGGTGTCTTTTCAAATTTGTGTCCTTTTTATTTAAAAATTCCAATGTCATATTCACAAGCTGATTTTCAATAACTTCTCAATAAATTTGTATTTCGCTTCTCTTCAATTTGTTTTGAATTTAATTCAATTGTTTAATTCAAGTCAATTCAATTGGAATTCATTTCAATGTGTTTGAAATTCAATTCAATTCAAATTGAATCCCATTCAATTTAGTTTAATTCAATTCAATTCAATTTGTGTGCAATCTCATTCAATATTTTCATTTGCTTGGAATTGAATTTTCACAAAATCATTTTTTTTTCATTAGTTCAACAATTGATCAAATTTATCATCATTGGTAGTGCATAGCAATGTTGATTATAAATATAATTCTAATTAAGTTTTTCTGGTTTTTGAGTAGCCAGATTTTAACATATAAATTGCCAGATTTTTCTATTGGGTTCTAGCGTGTAGCCAAAAATGTGGACAATTTTTTTTAATTTACTTCGTACCTGGTCTATAGCAAAATTTGGCTAAATTTTTTTGTGGCTGATAGCTAGTTTAGCTATATCACAGAAGTTGCCAAAAACATTATTAAAAAATACAAAAAAAAAAAAAAAAAAAAAAAAAAAAAAACCCCTCATTGTCACCTCTTGGCAATTTTTGCAAAGAAAAAAGTAGACTGAAGTGGACCCCAATTTTTATAAGAAGGCCCGATAAACTTTGCACCTGTCAATGGCAACTACAAATATGAGAGCCAATCGTCTATCTTATTTAAAATTGTTTGTTGAGAATTTTTGTTTTTTCTTTTCAAATTCTTCAAGTAGGTGCACTGGCTAGGATCCTCAGCATTAATTAGCAGTAAATGGCGACTGTCCTGGTGGACTAATAGATCTTTTTTGGAATCTTGCCTAGTTCTGGCGACCTACAGGAACACACTGTCTAAATCTGGCGACTTTTAAGTTTTTTTTTTGGGTCAAGATATGGCGATTGTTTTTTTTTAAATCTCAAAAATCCCTTTGTTGGATTCGTTAGACCTTTTTTTCTTTTAATTTGCCAGGTTGCGAAAATTCACCCAAAAAACACACACACACACACACACACACACACAGCATCTAAGTGTTTTTTTCTTTTTTTTCCAATTTTGTGCTTTCGAAAATTTGGTGATTTTTTTCTATTTAATGGGCATTTAAACCAGGTTCCGCCACAGATTAAATAGGCAGGTCGATTCTGCAAATTTAATTAGGCTGAAAAAAACCTATCAAGGCAAAATTTATCATGAACCAAACCTATGTACACTACAAGAGACCTATGAATAGGAGGGTTCTTATGCCTACTCCTCAATAGTGGGAGGGTTCCTACACCTACAAGTAGGCAATATTTCCCTCCCATCCTTGAAAAGTAGCCATAATATCCCTCCCAATTTCTAGGAGGGAAATTGATGGATATAAGGTACCTTCCATATACACCACATGGCAATCTTTTTTTGCATCATTTTTTTTACAATGTGTCCTAAGTCAAAAAAAAATTATGAATTTTATAATAAGGGACTCAAACATATGATTCTTAAATGCAATCTAATTAGGTGGATTTTTTTTATTACTATTCAAAAATCAATGTTTTACACCAAATGGAAGACTTTTTATTATGTACATCCTATTTTGGTATAATACATTTTTTTTTTTTGTAAATGGATTCACCATGATTATCATTTGTAATGATGAGTCCATTTATTAATCTTGGCACTTCACAATTGTCATCAAAAGTTCAAAATAAGGGTTTACAAACCATATCAAGATGGTATGATAATGTACAAGACTTTGCACACACTAGAATTAATGCCAAAATCAAACAAAAATTATGAAGTCCATTACAACATGAATTTTGTGAAATTATTTTTTGTATTTTTCACAAGTAATGTGTCTTGGTATGTATTAGGTGGCCACAATAATTACACTTGGAAATGATGAATTTTTCTTTTTAAACATCAATATCCATAATTGTCACAATGTTAACATAGATGAAAATACGCTACAAAAAAAGTATTATTAGGGAAAATTTTCATGTCACTTTTGGTCCAATCTAGCATGCATTTATAACCTTGTTATATAGAAGCATGAACACATCAAACCATGTTTTCAACTATTAGCTTTTTAGATCTAGATAGATGTTGGGGATATCTACATCACAAACATAACATCTCATGATTTAGTAATGGAAATCATTCAAAATTCGTTCATTCATAATTCATATGTTCCGTGCACTAATATCGTGCATTGAAAACACATTTGATGCACAAATTTATAAGAAGATGCAAAATTTGTGTGACATTCGTTCATTCATAAATTTGTACTTTATTCATCAACACATTTATCTATCTGTCAAACATGTTTTCAATACATGATATTCATATTTAAATTGTACAAACTTATGAATGAATGAATTTCACACAATTTTCATTATTAATTTGTCACATGTTAAATTTGTGATGTATATGTAAGTTTTCAAATTGAAACTAAAATAATATTTTCCCTTGCTAATATATTCATCAATATCAAGAAATGTCACTTCTAATCATATAACCTTATTTGAAGTTAATCTTTGTGAGTAAAAATTGGCCAAATGATGCAAGGGTTGGTTGCAAGGTTCTTTGTAGTGGGGTATAATTGATAGATTGTAAATATACTTATGGAATAAATTATATGAGTTTGAAGGCTAATTTGAACAAGATGGATTGAAAGAAAATTAATCTATTTTTTTTTCTTCAAGTATGTTTTGAAATGTGATTTTGTGCATAAATGTTTTAAATATTACATGAAGTTTATTCATTTTTCTTTTGGTCAATTCAAAAAAATTAAATATTAAAAATCTTAAATCTTAAATTAATGTTAAAAAACCAGCTATGTATATAAAATTTCCTTTAACTCAACTTAAAGTCATAGATTTTAGGTGACATTTTGTTTTTGGGCTTAAAAAATTACAAAGGAAATGGACTTTGAATGATGTTTTCAAATGCCACTTTGTGAGCCACTAAAACATGGACACACCCTATAAAGATCATTGATGATACTAATTAGTATGTTTATTCTATGGATTGCATTTTTTTCTTATAACATGTGGGCAAGTTCATAATAAAAGGATCACCCTTTGACGTAATGAATGCTTAATATGTCATGTTTTGAATTGTTAATTTATGTTGGTGTTAAAAGTTTTAGATTTCTTTATGCAACAACATTCATAATATAGCATGAAAACATGTGAATAAATTTAAAACTAGTCCAATGAATATAAAAAAAATTTAAATGCACTTTTAAAGCACGATAACCAATGTTTTTAAGCAATAAAAGGACTTGTACAATAATGACTTGAAAATATATGAAAATAACATATTTTAGAAAAAAAAATTGACCCAAACTTTAACATAATAACATAAAGAAGAATTTTAAAAATTTAAGAGAATTTATTCAAAAATATATTCAAAATATTCCAAGAATATTTTAAAAATAAGCACTATTTTTAAGTAGTCAAAGGTGTGGAGGGGGGGGGGGGGTTTATTTTTTT
>Ga0209208_10000997_pt1 | contig 39150 bp, 26 predicted proteins | sample S1TSphfallax_3_FD_187694 | JGI IMG/M metagenome (GOLD analysis project Ga0209208, IMG submission 187694) | Host-associated microbial communities from peat moss isolated from Minnesota, USA - S1T2_Fd - Sphagnum fallax MG (SPAdes) (version 2) | ecosystem: Host-associated > Plants > Peat moss >... | reverse complement strand
CCAAATAATAATGAATTTTCAGTTCTTGGACGAACCTTCAAACTAGATGAACATCCAATTACTGGTCTTGGACAAACCTTCAAACTAGATGAACATCCAACTACTGGTCTTGGACAAATCTTCAAACTAGATGAACATCCGACTACTAGTCTTGGACAAACCTTCAAACTAGATGAACATGTAACTACCGGTCTTGGACAAACCTTCAAACTAGATGAACATCCGATTACTAGTTTTGGACAAACCTTCAACCTAGACAAACATCCAAGTACTGTTGTTGGGTGGTTATCATAAACAGGAACAGAGCAGTGTTGGGTGGTTCTTGACTTTTATGAAGAACTCAACCCCATGGTTAACTGCCAGTTAACCTTCAGTTAGCTCCTGGTTCTAGTCCTTTTTTTTTTTCAAGTATCTCGGATTGGGTTCCAGTTCTGGTTTGGTTCCTTACAAAAACTGATAACCTGATTCCAGTTCCAAAAATCAGACTCAGTTCTGATTTGGTTTTCAATAACTAGAACCGACCCACCAAACCAAGTACCCACCCAACCCCAATTTCTGATTTGGTTTTCAATAACCAGAACCAAGGGTTCTAACTTCCAACCCACCAAATCAAGTACCCACCAAACATTGGAACAACCCATTGTTCTTAGGGTTGATAACCATAGTTCTCAAAAAAATCAAAGGATCAAATGGCTCTGATTCACTAGGTACCTCGTACCTACCTCTCTACCTCCCAGCCAATAAATCAACCAAACCCCCTCACTCCTTGTGGTGTGTAGTGGACCTTGCATTCGAGCTCTTTTTGTTAAGAAGAAGTTTTTAAGGGAACAATTTTTTGGGGTATTAATGCAGGTTTGTATTTTGGGAAATTTCAAATTATTAGATGGATTGTTTTGGAATGTGTAGATAGATTCTATCTAAATTCTTGTTTTAATTTTAGAATGTGGGTTTGTATTTGGAAATGCAACTTATTTGTTGGAGGAGTTGTTGATAAGAGGGGTTTTTTTTTTATTAAAAAGAAACTAATCTTGACTCAATGTTTTTCTCATGCTACAACATGATTCAAAACTAAACTCCATGAAAAATCCCCATCCAAAAGTCTTGAACTGGTAGCCGAAGTCCCTCTGTCATCTCATCCTGCTTGGAACTGTTTGTTTTCCAAGAATGGTGTGGATTTTCATGGTGGTGCACAGAAGAAACCTCAGAAACCTCACAGAACTGGTGAAGGCTCTGTAGAGAAGATGGAATCCCCATGCAAACAACATGCAAAGAACAGGATGTTATGTTTTTTTTGATGTCATGAAAAAGAGCAGCTGGACACACACACACACACACACACACACACATATCATTTTTATTTTATTTTATTTTATTTTATTAATACCCAAGTTGCATGGTTTACAATTTACAGATCTACATCTGACCTCTCTGGAGCCAGTGCCTGGTATGTGAGCTTTTGGGTTTAGGGTTCCTAAGCCACCCACCTCCTATTCGGGTCTCTAGTATTCTCCACAAGTGGGTTACCAGATCCAAACCCAGAGTGTTAACTATTTCCCCATGCCTCACCCATAAACATGAAAGTTGTAGGGGAGGTTCCTGTATGACAAGTGTGTTCTCCTGAGCGAGGGGCACCCAAGTGCGTGAGCTTGAGGGTGTTCCCAAACCTCAGGAGAACGCACTAGTACAGGAACCTCCCATTACGTAAACAACTCTCTTTTTATTTTCTCACTTCTTTCTCATTTTGTAGAAAAGAAATATTTCCATGGGAACGTGAGAACATACAAAATTGGGGGAGCTTCCCTGGCATAACGCCCTAGGGTTCTTCTGCTGGGGGAGATCCCTCAAAATACACATTGCAATAAAAAAGGGAGTTGTTTACAATTTGGACAATATAAATCTTTAAAGTGAGACACTACTTAAATACCATCCATCACCTGGGCTGATCACTAATATGGCTGACAAATAATGAGTCAATTTTTTATATCAAATTAGCTAGGTATAATATATCCAAATTCAACACTAATTAATTTACAGAACAAAAAATAAAAATAAGTTAGCTCTTAAATAACTATGCAGGAATGTCATATATATATATATATAATGTTTGATTATTGACTTACAAAATCTGGGTAATGAAATATGACATTGCCCTTTATTTTAAAAATCACTACATCTTGTGCAAATTTAGAGGTCCAAAATTAGTTTTACACTACCGAAAGGATGTACTTCATCCAAAGTATTTATGTAGAGGCCATTATAGGTTGTGTGGGTTAAGATGCTCTTCATGTCCATCCCTTGACACAACAAGCAACTTTCGTACTCAAGCAATTTTGCAGTTTGCCTATATGGGTTTAGGGTTTAGTAACTGGTGGGTGTTGCTGGTTCACACTGGCTCAAGCACTACAACTAAACTAGATACCCTTTTCCTCTTCTGGCAAAAGGGGAATTGCTCCAAGATGGGTTTTTGCTTGGATTTAAAAACTTGTCAAAGTCAAGGAAACAACAAGTGTCTGAAACAATGTGCCAGTTGCAGGCAGCAGTAGTTGTTATAATAAGGAGACAAAGAGCCGTAGGGGAGATGGGGGGGTGGTGGGAGAAACTCAGGTTCTGTATCTGCCATCTGGGTCTTTGCTCTGGACAATATAGCATTATCTGTGAAGTATCCCATGCTGGGCTACTGGGCCCCAGTTGCTGGGAATGAAATGAGAAGTGAGGACAAAAACAATACACATTGGGGGGGAAAAAATAATAATAATAAATTTAAATTAAAAAACTGGGGATCAATTTTTTTCTCTCTTAACTTGGTCCTCAGGAGGAAGTTTCACCCCCAGTTTTGGGATTTGCCTTACCTGCTGCACTGCACCTTCACTGCTGCTCATTTCCTTCATTACCTTACAATCATGCCTTGTCAAAAACAAGATCCTGCAAATCTTCTGAACTGATATGAAGTGATACCCAGTTTCATGAAACAGTACCCAATCACACTCACTTTACAGATACCACTCAAAATTGGGGATGAAATAGGGTTTCTCTTATCAAACTAGGCCCCAAATACAGGATGAGTTTAGGGGAAGCCTTCTAAACTGATATGAACTGATATGAACTGATACACAGTTTCATGAAATGGTACTCAATCACACTCACTTTACAGATACACTCAAAATTGGGGATGAAATAGGGTTTATCTGATCAAACTAGGCCCCAAAGACAGCATGAGCTTAGGGGGCAACTCTAATAATATATATGTCAGTTTGGGGTAAGGAGGGGACGAGAATCACAATTTTGAAAGGGTCCAACATCTTCAAAGGACAATTAGGCTTCTGTGTTTGTCATTGATCTGACAGTAATACCTAGTTTTGTGTGTGCCTGATTCTCAAAATGGTTTCCAAGGTACTTAAATGTATTCTTTTATATTTATATTTTATAACTTATGTAGTGTGTGCAATATTGAACACCAGGATATTTTTCAGAAGGATTTCCAACCCAACCCAGCAAATTAATAATAATATTTGAAAAATTAGCTTTCAGAGCAAACAAAATATGCAGTGAAATATGCAGAGATCAGTTTCTTTTTTCTAGTTTTAAATTAAATTAAATTAAATTAAAAAATTTAAAAATCTGACATTGCTTCAGTGATGAGCATCCTAGGAGGAAGGGCTTTTCTTTTCCCCAAGTTTGGTGACCTTTCCACAAGAAGTGTTAGCCAAAATTTGGCTCTAGGTCAGAAAGGACATTAGAAAAAAATTTAGGGTTCTTTAGGATTCTCACTATGTGTTGGTGATTGATTTGCTGGAACTTGTTACCACCATATTTATAATTCATAATTGGCAAGATCTGCTGACGTTTTTATTTTTATTTTTAAATTCAAAAAATGGGGCCCAGTAGCCTAAATTCAAATATTTGATAATTTCAACAATATTCAATAAATATGTTTAAGTCTCCCAAATAATTTATGAAGATCGGGGTATCCTAGTGATTTCGGAGAGTTAGTTTCATTGAATATGTGACAAAGTGATGTCAAGGTTTTTCCTTTTTTTTTTCTTTTTTTTCACTAGGGTTCTTTAGAATTAATTACTGTCAATTTACCTCAATCATAGGTACAGTATCTAAATATGGCAATTTCATTTTTTTTCTTAAAAATATGGCAACCTTGTAAGAATTTTTATTTTTTAAAAATCCTTTGTGGGATTCACATTGAGATGTTTTTTTCCAATTCACCCAAAAGAAATTCTGCTAGGCTAGGATGGATTTAGGAGTAATTAGTGACAGGTCCTATAATCTATTGAAACATCAAAAAAAATGCCCCGAAACCAAAATCTGAGTCAAGATGTGGTGAGAATTTTCAAAATTATAAATAATAAAATTTGGCAATTTCTTTTCCCAAAAAACAAGGAATAACTTCTTTTCTTTTCTTTTTTCATGTGTGCAAAATTTTGCACTGAAAAAAAACAACTGGCTAAGATTTCTAAACAATGTTTTTTGCCATTTTTTTAATGACAAGCATCATTAACAAGTATCCCAAGAATGCTTTACCATTAAATGTCAACAAGTTTCAGAAACCTGAACAAATGGTGTAAAAAAAGGCAAAGCAACTTGCCCCCAAACTAATATCCTAGTTGAAATCCTAGTGGAAAAATAATAATAATAATAAATATATGTTGGAAATTTGATGATTTCAAAAAAAAAAAAAGGTTAAAAATTTGGGAATATGCAACTAACATAGGGTTAGTGAGATTTGATATCAAGAGTTTTCTCGGTTCAGTTGGATTTGGATTGTGTATAGTTGACTTTAGATTGTGCCTAGTTGACTAGTGTTGGGTGATTTTTTGATTTGTTAAGAGAACTGTTGATTTTAATTTTTTAACTATTATAGAATCAAAGAATCATTAATTCCGATTTTTTCAAAAAAATTAAAGAATCAACCATTTCCACGAAAGGATTGGCAATGAATTAACAGTCTTATGGCTAGTTTTTTTTTTTTTTAATTCAAGTTTTTTTCTAGAATCATGATTACATATGAAAACTAGTTCTTTGAATATTTTAAAAATTGACAAGTAAATGAGTATATACTCAACTTGATAACCAAACGACATTTCTCCCTAATTTTAAGAATTGTCCAATATTAGTTTGATCTTTGAACCTATCGTAAAGGACAAAGCCATTACATGATGAGTTGCTTGTTCATGTATATGCATGGGAATTGGGAAGAGTAATTAACATTATATGTTGGATGTGGTAAACATTGGAAAGAGTAATTAACATTATATGTTGGATGCGGTAAACATTGGAAAGAATAATTAACATTATATGTTGGATGTGGTAAACACTGAGGGAGGCCCAAATAATGAAGGGTAGGGTAAATAAGCCAATGATTAAACACTTAGTGTATCAATCATCTCCTTCTCATTCATTCTACCTCCATTGTCCTTAGGGTTTGATGATAAAATGTAGAGGATTTAAAGGGTGCACTTGTAGCATTTTAAGTCGCTTCAAATAGATGAAAAATAAGCAAGATATGTTCTAAAAGTTTGGTGATAAAATTTGAGAAAAAAAAATGGTTCAAACAACTAGCTACCCATGATAGTTCACACAACCACCTAAAACCAAATAAACATATGTTGTTTAATGGATGCTACCTACCTCATCACCAAAATGGATGATGAACAAAATGTTCAAAATTCTCAATATATGTGTTCACTTTTGAACATGTAGCTTAGATCTATGATAGTCTAAGGCTTTGAAATCAACAATAATGGGTGCCTAGCCTCCCATTCACAAAACCCACAAGTCTATGGGTGATCTCCGCACCAACTACCTTGATCCTTTCCAAAATCCAAGCTTGGCATTCCAAGTTTGAAGGTTTCCAAGCTTTGCCCTACACAAGCTCCTCCCTCTTATGATGTTCTTTTGTTCATGTGCTATGTGAGTCTTGTGCTCTCAAACTCTTCAATTCATTTCCATGTTTTTACAATGTTTTTGTGCTTTTGAACTTTTCAATTTGTCTCCATGTTTTTGCATGTCATTTTGTTTTCTACAAATCCACAAACTTATGCTCTTGAACTCCTTAACCCACAAACTTGTGAAGAGTATTTTACTACTTGTCTTAGTGGTCTTGAGTGTTTTTCAATTGCTTTTGCAAAGTTTTGGAATTTTGTTTTGAATTCTCAAGTTTGTCTTAGTAGTCTTAAATGTTTGTGCCTTCTTTATATCTCAAGGGTCCCAATTGTTCATGCCTTCTTTGTGCTTGATGTCAAAATCATATTCTTGAATAATCAAAGCCTATTTTGCTAACTTCCATGTGATTGTGGAAAACTTAACACCTTATTTGTGGAGAACCATCACCTCCCCCACATCCTCCTTCACCTTTATCATCCTTCTTGTTAATAGATTTGCTAGGATGGAGTTCTGGATGCAATGAATAATAATGGTCAATGCCATGACCTTCAACACCATGATGTTCACATTCTTCCATATTTGAAGTTGTGAATTTGGATGTAGATGTTTTCTTTTTATTTGGGCACTTCTTCATGTGAAAGCTCCACAAGTCCAACACACCCCTTGACCTTGTTTTGTTGAAAATGATGGGGAAGACCCAAATTGACCCCCATTTTGGCTTTTTTTGGCCTTACCACTATGGGTGGCCATTGATCTCTCCTTTTGAAAATCTTTTTGGGTGGTCATGGTGACAACAAACCTACCAACTTCCACCACAAAAAATCTTCAATCAATCTTTTACACAATGTGAAATGTTTCCTCCAATGTGGCATGACCCCCATGATTAATGATGAATTGAAATTCCAACATCCTTTGCACCTACTTGTCATGCTTGTACATGTACAACTACATCAATTGTTGTTATGTGAAAACATCATTGTTTTCCTTGATAAATTGTGCCAACTTCATGTACATGGTGTGTGGAGGATTATCCTTTTCACTTTGGAAATCTTAAATCTTCATCCAATTTGTACGAATGCCCCCATACTCCAATTTTAAAAGTTGGAAAATTTGATTTAATGGTTCAAATGATGGTGGCTCACCACTAGTTACAATGGCAACCAATGTTGTTTAGGAAATTCATGACATAAAAGATGTGGGATTTGATTGGTTCATAGGAACCACAACATTCAAACCCTTAGTGGAGGAATTTGTTGAATCGTCTTATGAACTAATGTTGAGTTGATTGGGATTTGACATTGTCATCCCTAACATTATTATCCCCTCCTTGAAAGTTATCATGAGCTCCATGTGTTAAGTCCATGAAGTATGCTTGATTTGTAATATGATTTGACCAATTGTCATAAATCTCCAATGCTTCATGCTCCAAATGTTAAAATAGGAACTCAAATACCTTAAAAGTTGAATTTCGTTGCCTCGTGGCCCACATCCCAATCTTGAAATGAAACTTCCATTACTTGAGTGAAATGGTGCCCACTCATTTAGAAAATCAATATAGGATAGACACAAAACCTTTAATATATCACCCTTCATATCTTTAAATCAATTCACAACAAATGTGAAACTTATAAAAGCCTCAATGATTTCATGGTCCAAGTTGTCTATTTCAAAATCTTCAACGTGTCCCTTTGGGGATGGTGTTATAATACCATATTTGAATCTACATGTGATGTGCACTAAGCCTTAACCCTATCCCTAATCTAGGTGCCCAATGTTGTTGAACTTGTTACAACTCAAAGTTAAATTTAAATGGCACTTGCATCCACTAACTAAACTTCACATGGCCAAACACACATGGTGGCTCTTTATGAACATGACAAAAGCAATTTATCAATCATCACCTCAATCTCATTACCATACAACAATCAATGAAATAATCCTAATGATTAAATCTAGGAAGTGTTTACAACAACATCAACCTGAATTTACAATTTAAACTTTTTTAAAACCTAATCAATATGTTTCGGCAACTTAGGAATCAAGTAACATTTATTCAATGGTCAAAATTGGTGGGTAGCCTTGTCCCATGTCCAACCATTAACCGTGCTAATTACAATCCCAAGGCTCATTGTGTTAATTAGCATATGTGGGAAGGCTTGTAACCTTTCACCTTGGGTTTCACTAAGTAGTATGTATAGGTTTTTGAAAAATCAACCCATAATTGTGTGTTTGTTTTAAGGTGTCAACTAGTGACACACAATTTGGCAAACCCCTTTACCTTTTGAAAATAAATGACAACCCAAGCAACATAATGATAAAAAAAAGTGCATAACCCCAACAACACCAATGGGGGGGGATTTCACAACAAATAAGCAAAGTACATGCATTATTTCCCCCCACTCCATAGGCCAACAATCTTTGACATACTACAACAATTTTTTGTAAAAAAAGAAAAATTGATGGCACAACATTGCACATTTGCTAATAGTGTGACATTCCACCACATCTAGTTCTAACAAATAATGTTTAATCGCACACTTGAGTTTGATTTATGATAACTTGTCATGTGCACCTACTAGCTCTTGCATCCACCTCATGAACACACCCAATAAAAGCCTCCAAAAACTTTTGCTTTTGAATGAACTGAAATTTCCCACATGTGTTGCCCTTTTTTTAAAGATTCCAACAACATAGACAAATTGGAATTTAACCTTATATGACCAAGTTATGAATTTACAAAACAAAATTCAAAATTAATTCCAAGTAAAATTTGAAATTAATTAATTATTGCATGGATTGGATTCATGTCATGGATTGGTTTTAACTTTCGAACCTTTCTTATTCATTCCAAATCCCATTTGGTTACCAACTATTATTCGTAAATTAAACACCTTGTCCATTCACATGCCCAAATTTGTTTAATACATTTGTTCAATCATGCTTTCAGCATGTTCATTAACTAGTGAAGATGATCATCATCCAAATTATGGATGATTTCTAATCCACTTGGATGAAAAACATGTTAAACCTTGAGTTTATGGCTTGGATCTAAATTTAGGTTTCAAACCACATGAACCTACAAAATATCTAAGCCTAGCTTGAAGGTTTGGGGTGATTATGGGCACCATTGTTATTATCATCATAACCTCCATAAAAAATGTCTTCCATGAACTTCACTTCAATGCCTTTGGTCAATGTTATTTTTATTATTACACTAACTATCATTATTTCATGTTAGGGATGTTATTTCATGAGCATGTGAACATGAGTGTGAACAGGTGGGCATGAGCAAGGGAACAAGATCGAATCTTTTTTAGAGAAAATTTCCGATGTTTACATAATATTTAAAGTATGTTCTATCACACCTAGGACAAAATATTTGGTGATGTGGAAGAATATTTTGCCACATGTCATGGATCAATGATATTTATGGACAATGGATAAACTTTTTCATGAACATTCCCCACAACATACATTCCAAACAAAATACAAAAAAATTATGCTGATTTATTGTGAACAATTCAACACATGAAATGCTCAAGTTACATTTGAACTAATATTTCAAATTCCATGACTACCAAGTATATTCCAACTTTGTAACATCCAAACCATATAAATTTTGAAATTAAATCAAATTCAGTGGCACATAAACATGTTGACCCACCAAGAGATATGTGCCAATTCAAACACTACATGTCCACCACAAAGAAGTATGCAACAAATAGGAATTGAAACAATATTAGGCACCCCAAGACAACTTACCATTTTAAACTATTTTTTATTTTCATTCACTCTCACAACCCCTTGGCAACTTGCACAATGAGATTGCATTCTTTTTCATTCTACTACTTATTTGCATGCAAAATACTCAATTTGCATTATTTGCACGGTACCTCCTAGTTGCATCCTCTATTCCTCAATTCCATGTTTACAACCGTGAAACCTTTATACTCTAATGGAAAAAAGAAAATTGTCACTAATTATCATATTAAACACATTGAAATCTATGATTGAATACACATTAATTTCAAGCATATTACAAAGAATTTGTGAGATGACAAAATAATTGTTGGAATATCCAAGAAATAATACCAAGTTAGACCCCCTTAGGCATTTGCTCGAAATTAGGACATGGGGAAAAAAATGGAAGAGAGTAATTGACAAAACAATGGAATGGGCGACATGGCAATGGGCAAATATGAAGATGGATAAAGAAAATCTTTCTACAATGAGACAAAGTGTGAACATTTCCAAGGACGATATGGAGGACTACAATTTGGCAATGTTTACACATGCAATGAATTTCTTCAAAGAATGTGCAAGTTTAAAGAAGCTAATTCTAAAGCATTTTTTCACAAGCTTATTGAATGATTTGTCAATAGAAGACTTGTTAACATTTGGGAATTTGATATCCATAGAATTCATGAAGCCTCGACGATGACTTTATTTAATTCCACGTAGGCAAGTTTGGGTCTGACAAGAACTAAGGAAAAAAGTTTTAAAACAACCGGTTAATCATCGAATGATAGGGCTAGCCCCAAAACCACGAAACATGTACAATAATAATAAAAATGACAAATCGCAAATTGAATGAAAAACCAAAATCCTATTCTTTACATTGATTTGTAGCACAATAGACGTGTGAAGATGAATATTTGTTCAAAGTATGAGATCACATAAAGAAAATTTTATGTATGAAAAATTTAAATAAATTATGGTTAAACTTGGGCAATTTTAAACAAATTCGTAATGACTGTTGAGACAAACAATCAATAAAAAATTCAAATCAAAGCAGTAAATGATATTTAAAATCATATACATGATGTTTTGATTGTTGAATTAAATGTAATTGTTTTACCATTTGGAGTCATTTTGGCATATGCAATTGTTCCAAATTTGCCAATAAAAACCAAATGGTCCAATGACAACCAATGTTTATGATGCTAGCTTTAAATGCAAATTTTGACTAAACAACTACAAATATCTCTTGAAGAAGACATGTTGTTAAATGTATCCTATGTTGTGCATTCAATTAAATTTTATTTTGAGGTTGAAAGGATGCATCAAAGAAATTTAAAACAAAGTTTTTTTATTTACATCGTGTCAAAATATCCATATCCACAGCACTCTTGAAATTTCTTCCTGTTTATTCTTGTTTGTGGGCCTCAAAATTAATGAAATGAGTTTTAAATTCAAACACCACCAAATTTGGATTTGTACCCATCTATACAAAAAAGAAAACTAAAGAGTGTAAATGCAGAGTTCCTGGCAAAGGTTAAATATTGGGCATTTATTAATCATTTGCAGGATTACATGATATATCTAATAGTGATCAAAATGTTCAATCTAGAGTTTTTGAGCAACTTGTCACAACCACTTGGAGATAATCCATGGTTAAAAAACCCCACAAACAGAATTTTAGAACACAATTTCATTAGCAATGCGATTATTTTTTGGAATTTCAAGCATTTAGGAAAATAAGGGATTTAGCCCTAGAAAAAGGATGGCTAAGAAACGATACCGATGAGGAGGATGATCCATACAAAACACTTGCACTTGTTTACAATAGGGAAATGGACCAACTAGTGGTGGCCATCATAGTCAACAACGAGATGGAAAAGGAGAACATTCTAAGGCCGAATGACAAAGAAGAAAGTAAGGGGCTGAAGATAACACACCCAAGAGATACGACAATAGATTCAAATGAGGAAGAGGAAAAACCAATGACACCAAGGTTAGTAATGGATAAAGAAGCGAAAGAACCAACAACACTAAGGTCAAAAATGGGTTCAAACCACGTCAACAACACGCCAAAAGAAATTGGATGTGTTCATTTTGTTCGACACAAAGGCCCACGAAACAATTGATATTCATAAGAAATAAAACCAAGACACCTAGATCGGATGTGCAAAACTTCAATTGGATGTATAACATAATTGACTAGAAGGAAATAAACTTCAAAAGTTACAAGGTTAAGTTCTGTGAGTATGTCGCATAAATTGAACACTCCAAGCTAAAGATATAAATATATTAAAGTTAAAAAATGGACATCAAAAATGTTACTTTGAAAATGTATGATAATTGTTTTTTTAGAAAAAAATTAAGGTTTTATAAGCAACCATTAAAGTGAAGTTGGAAAGAACATGTTGCTTCCAAAATTACAAACTATAGCAAGAGTTCATTAGGTTGATGCCACAAATATTTGAAATAGATTGTTGTTTCCTAAATGAAATTCCATACATGTGAAATAAAATGTTTAAGAATGTAGATTGGTTCTAACCTAGGGCATGGGGAATTGGAGTTAATAAGTGCAAAAAAAAAATCTTGTGAGTATAAACCAGATACATTGAAGGTAAGTGCAAAAAATATACATTGAATGAGAATCTTTTAATAGTGATGTATGTGTTGGTACATAAGTTACAACAATTTTTTTTGAAAAGAAATCAAAATCCAAAATAAATTGTATTATGAAATGGAAGAGAACTACAAGACACGTTTATCTATCTCTCAATTGTTTCAAAATCTATGAAGTGCATCACAAAATTATCATAAGTCTGGGGAAAAAAAGAGCAAGAAGGAGAAGGGCATGCTGCCAGAATTTGAGCATAGTCTTTAACATATGAAGGCAGTTGGGGGCTTGAAGGTGGGCTTGGAAAGAAATCATCATGGGCAAAAAAAGGTATGCTCTTCAAGGAGCTAAAGACACCTATACATCACATGAGAAACGGTGTCGTTAGTTTGTCCGAATTCAAAAAAGGAAAGCAAAAAGTAGATTAGGTGGAAAGGTTAGACTTACTCACAATCCAAATCAATCTTGGAAAACTTATGGATTGGGGATTTAAGATATAAGGAGCACTTTGGCAATTCTTTGCCATGAGATCTTTTGTTTTGAAAAAAAAAAAACAAAAAACCTCATGAAAACTTCCTAATTTCCATCAAGTGCCAAAATGTGTCGATTTAAATTGCGGCATGCCAACACATTATTACCTAAAAGGAAGATAATGTTAAATGAAGTTTTGAAATGAAAATATAATGCAACAATAAAATGCTGAGAACAATACATACCAGTCAATGTTATGTAATCAACAACAAAGGATTCTAGCTTTGAACAAGCTCCAATCAAGGCTTCAAGTGTCAAAACATGCATTTCTTTGCCCGCATGAAATGGCTTCCCAAAACTTGAGATTTTCATTGTGGTGCTATCAGTCCAATTTTATAAAACATCTTCCTCTACAACCTTGATCCCCTATTTGAATATGCAAAAAATAGTTGCTTGAAACTCAAAAGTTGGGGGGTCCTCACCAAAAGTGTAGCCTAGTTTAATAGAGTCTACAAGAAAAGAAAAGGGCCTTGAGGATTACAATAGAAAACCAATAACAAAATGGATAAGGAAACGATATGGGAAGGGAGTTGTACTTTCAACCTAGGATCCTTAATGTTACACTATGAAAGACTATTCACCATCAGCCACTTCATTCGGATGGACATGGAGTAATGTCTAGGAATTCTTTAATATGTTTGCGAATTCACAAGTTATTAGAGTGGAAAAGTAAGATGGCACCACTTTGGGACAAGAACTTTTCTACAAAAATGAAAACAAAGTCCACATAATGTAGGACCTCAACATTCCACTTTGGAATGTGACCTCCAAATTGAAACACCATGGGAACACCAACACCTCTTGGCATGTCTTCAATCACAAGATCAACAAAGCCTTATGGATTAATCTGAAAGACAAAATTTTGTTAAATCATTGAGATTGGAAAAAAAATGAAAGAACTTGTTATTCATAAATAACAAATAACGTATGTAGTTCATTTGACATAGGTAGTCGATGAAAATGGCATGGTTGAGAGGCCACTTTGCAATTTTCATTCATGAAGACACCGAAGGAGACCATGAAAGATACATCACCTTCTTGTGGAATCCCAATGGTCTTTCTGTTCGAGCTAGAGACAATTCCCGCTAAGATGACAATGGTTGACAACTTCCTAAAGAATCAAAACCTAATGTTATCCTTGAACCACCAAAAGAAAAATCAAATCGAAAAGAAAATGGGTGACGACTTTCTAGTGACAGGTCAAGGCGTTTCCTAAAATGTTTCCTCTCGGTTCCTTCAAAAAGGTCATCAAAATCCTTCTTCAAGGTCGTGACCTCATAATTGACCATGGCAACATCTTCTAAAGCTCCATGATCTTTTGAGGAATTGCATTTTTCCCCTTCCCCTTTGTAACATTTTTTTTTTTGGCTTGCTTGAACATCTAAACCTTTGGAACTTGCAAGTTGTTTTTGGAAGTTGGGCTCATGGCTTTCTCTTAGTGCAACCTTAGATGGTGGGGTACAATCTCAAGGGCACTCACTACTAAAATTCTAGGTTTTTCAAATGCTCCAAGTTGACTAATTAGTCTTTTTTTACCAATGGACATGTCCATTTTGACTAAAGGTTTAAAACATGTATTTTTTACCAACCAACTTAAATAAAGTGATTTATTTAACCAATACATTTAATTAAGTTGAACAACCCTAGTCAAAATAATGAATGGGTTTTAATCAAATGAAACATTTAGTCAAATTGAACATAATAAATTGACATCAATAATCAAATGACCAATGTTCTTTAGTCAAATGGAACATCTTAAATGCTTATTACATACCTACCTCCCACCTACAATCTTACAACCTACCTATCTACCTACCAACCCACCCACCTACCTATTTAGATGTACTACCTACTTACCTACCCACCCACCTACTTACCCATTAGCCCGCCCACCTACCTACCTACATATTAACTATGTACCTACCCATTCACCCACCTAAATGTATTACTTACCTACCTACCCACCCACCCACCCACCCAACTACCAAGTCCTACAACATACCTATCTAGTTGATTAGCATCTTACAACCAACCCAAAGTTTATGTGCCTCCAACCTACCTACTTAATATAATTTCTATGTTACTTACCTTCCTATCTACTAAATAATTATATGTTACCTACCTGCTTATAACCTACCCCCTACCTCCCATCTACCATGATCCTACAAGTTATCTACCTACTTGTTTAACATTGTACAACCTACCTAACTTTATGTACCTTCAACCTACCTAGTTACAATTGTATTATACTTACTATCTACCTACCTCCTAACTCCCACCTCCCTCCCACCCTACAACCTACCTACCTATGATCATATTCTGCGTAGTTTAATGAATGGAGTTTGAAATGGAGGAATCAAATTTTAACAAGTTTTGAAAATACACTATTTTCAAAAATATTTTCTTACAACTCATTTGAACATTTACAAAATATATTGATTTTATTGATTAGATCTTTGAATAAGCTACAAGATTATGCTTTTATTTGCTTCATTTGAACAAAAAATATAATTATAAAAATGCCAAAGTTGGGATTTCCAAATTGTTTCATAGTTAACAAGATAAAAGAAAATGTTGCAAAAGATTTATCAACGAAGAGTTGTGTGACTTGGTGGCTAAAGCTTTTGGATGCCTCTATGAGGTCTTGGGTTCAAACTTGGGCAACTCATGTACATGAATTTTTATATTAGGTGGGTATATGTGTACATATGGTGTAAGGAGGGCATAGGTGGGTACCTACCAACCTACCATTTATCACATAACGAATGTGTTGACACGTGGCACCATACAAATGTTACCACGTGGAGTACTGAATGTTGTTGCATGGCAATATTTAATGTTACCATGAGGTAACATTCATATGGTGCCACATGTTAACATCAAATGATGCCACATTGTAAATGATTAGTTAAAAAACATTTTTTACTGGTTATATTTTACTAGTAACATTTGACCATTGGTCAAAAAAATCATCACAATCATACTAAACTTGTCAAAATCAACTTGTCTTAAAAAACGTAAAGGACTTTTTTTACACATGTCACTTTGGAGTTTTTTTTAATGAACAAACCTAGTTTTGAAAAACTTGGAATTCTAGTAGTGACTCAATGTACCAGCTGCAATCTTCAAGGTGGTATGGTGACCAATCCTTGAGGAGGTCCTTGCGATACATGGTTCTATTTGCTCTTGGATTTCACCAAATTCAAAGTAGATGGGGGAGCTCATCAATAGTACCCCTAGGGAGCAGAACATGGTAAAAGAACCTAAAGAAAACATCAAATGAAAAATCTCATCATCTTCAAGATTCAATGAATGTTAGTCTAGTGTAAAAGAAGCAAAAAGAAATAGAATAAATATAGAGATCAAGGTTTGAATTTTCACCTATAAAAAACTCTTTTGAGGGCCTCCTTTCCTCTAGATTATTATTCCTCGGTTTTGTTATGACAAATACCATCCTTGGGCTTGAACACCCAAAAAAACAAGTCTCCCAAACCTAAAGTTTCCAGTGTCGAATATTTTCTTGCAATGTCATTAAGCCGTGAACCTCTCTCACCGTGAGCTTGAGTTTAGAAATTATGGCAATATACAACTTGAGTGCCTCAACTTCAAGCTGCAAAAACCGAAGGTAGTGAGAACAAGTAGAAAATGGACAACACATTGAAAATAGAAAGCCATGTAAGGAAGTTTGAAGTCTTACCTAGTACCAAAATGTTGCCTTGTGCAACCATTTGTCGAACTGAATGTCCAAGAAACCATGTTATGGGAACTTTTTGGCTTCCTTCAGAACTTTAGACTCATTCCATTGCTTCAACCAATAAACTTTCTACTCCTTGTTAATTGTAGAATACATGAGCATCTAAATTTATTCAATGAGCATCTCAAGCTTTGGGTTGTTGTCATAGTGGGCCTAAATTTCCTGCACAAATTTAATTCCAAAACCCATATCACAAACATGGAGATGTTTGCAAAATGCTAAGTAGTGCTCTTTTCTCACCTATTCCATTGCCTTTTCTATCAATACTTGCATCTTTGCAGGAGATTTGTCACCTTCTTGGGGAATGTCTTGACAATATAGCTTGATTGCCATATTTGTAATAGTTGCAAGCTCCCTTTGCAATCAAAACATGAATGCAATGGGTCTTAATAGAATCATGCCAAATAGTAAAATTATACAAAGATGATATTATCTTATAAAAAGAAATAAAATTACTTTGTAAATATAATAAAAAAGGCCTTTGATGTTAAGAAATGCCATGTCTTCCTCAACTTGCTCTCACATTTCTTGTAGATGTCTATAAGCAAAACATCCTTGAGTTGCTTCAAGGGTATGATTACAATCCCTTGAATTTGAAAAAACTTGTGCATGATCAAACTCAACAACCCTAAAATGAATTCAATAAATCAGACTTTGGAAACAAGGGTTTAGGGTTTACATTGTTTTCCCCACTGTTGATGTCCCTCCACCTAGGTACAAATGAATTTATAGTAATCTTTCAGATGACAAGCAATACGATGTGACTATTGGAAATTTCCCTGGATGTTCATGTGTTGATTTTGTGACAATGTTGGCAAGTTTTTTAGGTGACCTTGGGACATATGTGTAATGTAAACATCTATATCATGTCTTGTAGTTGATTACGTTTTGTGGGTTCACATAGGACTTCATTCATTATTGCACATGGAGTTGGGATGAAGTTTTAGGACTCCAATGATAGTACATCATAATTGTATATATATCAAATCAATTTTGATTTTTTCATTCATGAAGCTTGTAATAAAACTTTTGATAGTCATAATGTGCTTTTTTGTATATTGACTATTTGTGTATAATATCATAGTACCTTGACCAAATATTTCTCAACCATGTAGTTTCCACCTATTTTAGCAGTTTTAAAAATCAAATACTTTTTTTGACTCTTAGACATTTTGAATATTGGTTGCACCAAGGATTATGAAATGTATCTTTTTATTTTCTTTTGTCTTGAAGCCCTCACATGAAGCTGCATTCAAAAACTCTATTTGCTAAGCCCATGTTTAAAATCATTAAACTTTTGTTGATTCCAAAAAAATTGGTGATGTGGTAGAATATTACATGACATGCCATCAAATATTTTGCCACGTCACTTGAATTTGCCACGTGGAAAATGAATATACCAAGAATATTCCATGATATGGCATGGAATATTTTCAAAGATTTTATTATATTCAAGTGAGCAAGTTCATTTGCTCATGTGAACCTACTCACTTGCTCACCCGCTAGCATCGTTGATTCCATGTGGAGACAATAATGATGGGGATGGGCCTAGATTGCTGAATATTTAGTGGCCCATTCAAGCTTTCCAAGCTTGGTTGGTTGCTAGGCCTCCACCTTGTTACAAAACCACACACACATGGGGGCCACATTGTTGAACTATAAAGACCTTCTCTCACACCTTTTTTCAAACTTTGGGGTACACCTAGGCCCCTTTTTGGGTTTAACTCCCAAAGGAGTTATTAATGAAAAATGACATTAGAAAAACCAAAATTGTGTGGAAACTAAGATCTCTATTCAACATTGTGATGCAATTTTTCCCTAGTTGCAAATTCCTTTTTCTTACAATCCTTTTCATAACATTCAATTTTTTTGGTGCTAAAACAAAAACAAATTTAAATGTAACACCAAAACATTTGATTGGTCTTTTGTGTTTTAAAAACATTCATTTGCAAACCATAATAATCCAAGTTCAAAACCACTATTTAGTATTTCTTACACACATTTCCTCATCAAACATCATAGATTGCATCAATATGCTTCATGTTTCAAAATAAAAATTCCATGTCCAAACAAAACAAAAATCCTTGTTTCATCTTTGAACTTCTTTTATCTTCTTCCTCCAGTTCTACATCTCTAGCATGTACAATCTCCCATACAATGTGCTAAAGTTTCCTTATGAAAGAAAAATTCAAATCTTTCTTGCAAAACAAAATTCAAACCCTACTTAGTTCTACCATTGACAAGTTCTCTTGTGTGCTTTAAAATATCAAAACATGAAATATGAGACTCTATAGCCATACTATGGGGATAAAACCATTAAACACAAAAAAACTAAAATTCCATTCACATTGAATCGGGCTCCAACCACAAATAACAAAGTACATGAAATTAATGTTCTATAAGAAATACCTTACATTAGGCACGATCAAATTCATGACTATTGGTCTTTTATTGGTCCAACTTCCAACAAGTAGATGGTGTGTGTTTAAGCCTAATTAATGGTATGCCTTTTTTTTCTATATTTGTTAAACACAAAATTAGCACATATTTAACGCCTTGACCTTGGTCACTCCCCCCTACACCTTGGAGAACATCCCAAGGGGTGTCACAATTTGTTAATCAAATTCTAGTTTTTTCTTCTTTTGTGTACCCCTAATTATTCCATTAATTATTTTCAATTTACTCCCTTGAGTAATTATCCTATAAATGTAATGGTCTTAATGTAGTAAAAGGCAAGTAGGAGGCAAGATTATATTCATTTCACTTGAGTTGTCTCCCTCCCACACTACCTTATACTTAGGACAACATAACCAACATATTTGTAGAGGCTTTGGTTTGTACCAAACCAATTCCTCCCTTCTAACAACTCCCTCCTTTGTTTTCATTTATATTTTCTCTTGTTTACTTTACACAACAATCTTACCTCTACCTACCCCTCCCCTTCCCTTAAACTTAACTAGCCACAACCCTAAACTACAACACAATCATATAATCACCATGATGTTAAACATGTCTTTCACAAAACATTTTTCACATCTCAAAGAAAGGCGTTATAATACATTCTTCAATCCTAAGCCTCCCATCCTCTCTACCTAACTCCTAACCTTGTCTCTAAAATGGTTCCCTTTATTAACAATCCTTTCTCCTTATTACCTACACCTCTAGAGCTATTTGCCACACCCCAAAACAACCCTTATTACTCTACCTTTGCGGGACAACCCCTTAGTTCTTTTTCTTTTACCTTCATAATAGGGCAAACCTTCACTCATCAATCTTTGGTCTAACAACCCCCCCTTCCAAGTTGTCTCCCCCTTTTTCACTCCTACTTCCTCTATCTAACAACAAGCCCATGTATCTCTACATGTTTCTCCACCATTTGCCTCCAATAACAACATTCATGAAGTTTCCACTTGAGCACCCACCATCACCATCTCTTGATGATCCCACCTCCATCCTTTAAGGGGGTTGTTGACTTGAATGTGTTTTGAAAAACTTGTTCGTCCATGATGTTGTAACCCCCCTTCACCTACCTCACCCTCTCATGTTATGCCAAGATCCCCTAAACTTCAAAGATCATAACAACATCATCATCATTCTTCCATCTTCACAACCCTTCATGTCACATTCATTCTTCTAGAAGTGGAAGGAGAGGTCAACAACAAACTCCCTCCCCCTTAACTTCTTGAAGAAGTTATTGTTATTGTCTTGCCCTAACCCTAATTGTTAGACGCTTTTGAGAAGCACCTTCCACCATGTTCGTACCTTCTTGTCCAACATGATTAGCCAATTTAAAGCAAGGATAGGGTAACCCTGTCATATGTTAATCCAATTAGCCTACCGCCCCATTATCCTAACTAGGCTGCTCACCCCCCAAATCCAATTGGGATAAAGACACACACGTTAATATGCTCCCTTGGACCTAAGGTTACCCCAACATTTCATTAGCCATTTTAGGCCTGCTTTACACTAGGAGTCAAGGCCAAAAAAACTTGGGGCCAACTTTGAGCATTTTTGTGTTGCAAATTGGGCCCCAAGTTATTAATAAATGCCAGAACATTGATGTCAAGATACTAATAAATGCTGGAACATTGACCCTAAGGGTTACAAATTGGCCTCCCAAATTTGATGGTATCCTTAATTTCAGCCTTGGGGCCAATACAAAGTGATAAAGATTAGCATTTATTAGTATTTGGGGGTAGATTGAAAAGGATTTTTCCTATTTCAACCTTGATTTTTAATGTAAAGCCCTTGGGGCTGATTTCAACTTTTGCACCAATAAGAATGTTGCATTTGGGTTGAACATTGGCCCTGACTACTGGTGTAAAAAGACCTTACATTTTCTTAATCAAAATTGAGTTAGGCTAATTTAGACCCTACAATATTAAATTCAAGAATTAAAAAAGTTTAATAGGTTTGAAAATATTGTTAGTGCATGTTCTTCTAATGTTATTCTAAAGTAGATGAGAGTAAAGAAGTTTACAAAGTCCTTTCTCACACTAAATCAACATTTTCTATTGCTATGTTGGTTGTTGGAACAAATCGATACAAGTAATTGATATGAGATAGTTGATCTTTTACTCTTTTGAAACTCCTTGATCTTGCATTTCAGATTATAAATTGTTGGGATTAATGGTAATACAAAGTATTTTTGAAATCTTTGGTTATAAATTCGTTTTGAGATTTCTCTCACTATCTCCTCATTTGATTCTTTTTCTACATGCTTTACTTTTGTCTTAAGATTTGTTGTTTTGTTTTTTTACACATCTATTTTTAAACATGATGTTTCCCCCTTCTACATATTCTACTTTTTTGCTTTCAAATCTAAATTGTGACTTGCTTCAATATTTTTCAATCTTGTAACACTAAGAACAAGGAGTTGAAAAAAGCATTGGGGCTCTTCCTCTACACTAATTGGCAAGGAGGAGGACATACTTGAAAAACAATTGAAAATAAAATTGAGATGCTCATGTTATTTCAGATTTGCCTAAATAACTTGTTCTTCTCTTCGGGTTTTAATTTTTTTTTTTTTTTTTTTTCTTTGGGTTTTAATTTTTTTTTTTTTTTTTTTTGGTGGGAATGCAAAGTGCACAAGATTAATCAGAATTTGCATAGCTTTTAAGACCAGGCATTCAGTCATGAGAACCTCGAATGATACCCTAAAGTAAAGGGAAGCTGAGACGATACCCGGGAGACGATATCCCAGTGGCGTTGGGATGTAATACCCGGATTATACCCGGATCTCTCCTCCCACCCCCCACAAGGCCTGCCGGAGAGGCGAGTACGCTGGAGCAAGAGGGGGGCGTTGTGCGACGATGCGGTTGTGCTCATGGACACTTGCTTGACGCAATCCAAGTTTTGCTTCTGGCAAGCAAGCCAGTATGGTGAGAACAAACCCATAAAACACTCCACACTTGCTGCATTACCCCTCTTTTTGAAGTTCTTTTTAGGGGGTTTTTGTTTTTGTTTTCTTCTCTTGGATCTGACATCCCAGGGGACAGATCGAGTCACCCAATTTGTGACTCTCATGTGGGTGTGATTTCCTCTTTTTTCATCTGGTTTTGGGGGGCACGGGGGAGTTTTGAAGGTACAATTGGTCGGACATTTGGAGTTTCACAAGATGGAAGAAAGCTTCGGGTGCGAATCGTCAAGCTGAAAGAAAACAACAGTAAGTTGGAACTTTTTTGCCCTCTGTTTTGCCTATGGTTTGTGAACTTTGTGCTGATTGGGAAACAAACTTGTGTTCCTCTCTCGTGCGCAAATAAAAACGACCTCCTCATCTTGCTGTGCATCAAAAGTGTATAATCTGTTGGAGGGTTGTGTGAAGGGAATAGAGCAGCTGTGAGATGCAATGGGACTAGTCTCAAGAGGGGTGCTGTGGGTCCACAGCGATTCAAGGAAAGTGCTGTACCTGGGACCTACTGGGGTGATGATAGGTGTGTGGAGCGCATGCCCTTTCTTCCCTCTATACTCCTGCAATCCTTTGACGTGCAAAAACCTCTGCAGCACTTGTAGTAGTCCTTAAACGCTAAATCCTGGAGCCCTGCAAAAGCCTCTGCAGCACTCGTAGTAGTCTTTAAACCCTAAATGGCTTCCTGAGGAAGTGTTAGCCTTGCTGTTTCTTCTTCATTGTGAGAATGGAGATTACTCTATTCTTATGAAAGATATATATTTAAACCCTAAATCCTGAAACCCTGCAAAAGCATCTTTAGCAATTGTATCCTGAAACCCTGCAAAAATATCTGCAGCAATTGTTGTATTCCTGAAACCCTAAAACCTGAAACCCTGCAAAAACATCTTTAGCAATTGCAGTAGTCCTTAAAGCCTAAATCCTTAAACTCTACAAAAGCCTCTGCAGCAATTGTAGTAGTCCTTAAACCCTAAATCCTAAAACCCTGCAAAAACATCTACAGCAATTGTTGCAGTCCTTAAATCCTGCAAAAACCTCTGCACATGTAGTAGTCCTTAAACCCTAAATCCTGAAATCCTGCAAAAACATCTGCAGCAATAGTTGTAGTCCCTAAACCCTAATTCTTCAAACCCTAGTTCCTGGCCATTTTTGCAAGATCTGGATGATGCAAATGAATGAGTTTTTGAGTGCAATTTGTGCAGTGCTAACTCTGGGGAGCAGGTTTCAGTAAAATTTTCAACTGGCTCTGATACTGTGAGCATCCACCTTTCAACACGAATTCAATAAACTTTGTCGAAATCTGAACTTCATAATCCACAATCCAATATTTGGTGTTTCCATTGAAGTCCAAATGTCAATTTGTAGTGGAGGATTTGATAGAAGCTTTTTGCTGAAAGAGAAGCAGTGAGAGCTTGTCTTCCAGGTGACAGTGCAATGCCGAGTTGGTGAGAACCTTCTGAAAGTTGCAGAGAAGTGTGGAGTGATGGTAGTGAACAATGTGAGTTCTTTCAGGCACACCCCAATATTGTCTTGTCATCTTTTTGCTCATCAAATTTCTGCTATTTTTCTGTTCTGTTCCTCATCTTTGCATAGTACTTGAAATTTGGATGTCTGCCTCCTGATAGCAGCAATATGTTGGAGGGAGACAGGGAAACTCATTTGTGACACTGGCATTACATACATTTTGCATTCTTCCTGTTGCCCTGAGTTTCATGTACTGCCTTCTTCTGTTAACTCTAGTTTGCTTCAGAGTATGTGAGGAGCTCATGGCAGCTCAAACGTAATCAAGCATTGATTCTTCATAAGATATTGTGCAGGACTTCTGCTTTGAAGGGTCTTGCTATCATTGTGAAATGGAAGTTGTTGGTGGAGCAAAGGAGGTCTTCACTTTCCTTTTCCCTTGACAAGACATGAATTCCATTCCTGAAATACTAAGAGTTCATGAATGTTTTACCATCTCCATGATGACCTTTGTGTGGTGAAGGCTAGGTTTATATGATATCTTGAGTTTTTTCCTTGTGATAAAAAGGTGGAACTCTTTAAGAAGTCCTGGTTGAATTACTGGTAGTATTTTCGTTACTGAGTATCTACTGAGAACATCAAGACCATCTACTGAGTATCTTCAAGAGCATTCCTTACTTAGGGGTCTACTCAGTTTTTGTTTATGTCTCTTGCTGACTCCTGATTGGGCCAAGGGATGCACAGATAGGCTACCGGGCAGAAAACACAGAAGGGTTCCTTGTTCGGAGCTGTATTTGCCCAGTAAGAGAAGCTGAATCTCCTGATTTTTTTTTCAGCTGTGATGTCACAACAGATGGTTGACTGTCTGTGTGGTACTGCTTGTTGTAGGCAATTTTCTTTTTCACTTCAGGATTGTTCTTATTTTTTATGGTGGAGTTGTGACAGGTACCAGCAGGAAGGATGAATGTTGAAGTGAATATCATCAATGCTGAAGATGGATGGGGTGATAGTGTTGTCTGAGGGTGTACATTTTGCCAAAGGAAAAAGAGAATGGAGTTGAGTCAGAAGAGGCCTAGCCAGTTTTCAGGAAGATCCCACAACTCATTGTCATACCATATGAATGGGAAAGTAGGGTTGGGCGTGATTCTTTAGCAACCATGTCCAGTTGGAGACTCTAGATCCTGGATACTAAGGTCAAACTGAGCTTGCACATGTCAGGGAAGAAGTAAAAATGGCTTCAATTTTCCACCAACATTTGGGGTGTTATACTTGGTGTAGTTTTGCTGCAAATGGTCTTGAAGACTGATCTGCTTGTCAATTGGCAGTCTCACAAAGCATGGATTCATGTACGTATGCACCTGGGTATTGAAGACTGATTCACAATGGGGCTCAGATTGGTGCCAAGAATCCATCTCTTGATGAACAGAATCTGTTCCAGGCTTCTAGAAAGGACATGAAATGGAAATTGTTGTGTCATAACACCAGATGTTCATCATGGGAACTGAAGTCATTAGAATGAAAGCATTGTCCGGTGATAGCCTTCAAAACTAGATACATGTCATTCAGTTTCATGTGCCAATCCTGGTATAGGTACTAAGAGCAACTCCATTGGTGCTCAGTATGACCCTGCAAATTAAAATTACAGAAGAAAAGTCAAAATATGTGATCTTGGATCTGCAAAATGGTTTTGATCCAACATTTATGCTCAGTTTGCTGAGGTTAGAAGGCACAGCAAAGCCTAACACCTGCCAGAGAAAAGTGTAATAAATATGATCCAACTGCTGCCCCCTTTTTCTCACTGGTCAATCATAATGACTGGTCTAAGTGCTTTGTTATTAGCTATCTCCCACTTATTTGCAGTACCAGTAAACCTCAGTTTATGGGTGGGGTTGGAAAAAAGTAAATAACTAAACTTGGATGTGAGATACATTTTTGCAAGGTAACATGCTGAGCACCACCAGAGATGCTCAAGAGATTGAACTAAGATAGAAGCTGGTGGTGAAAATTGATGCAAACTTGATAAAAGCTGGTCAATATCAAAGGGCACCTCTCCTTGGCCAAAATGTTACATTTACAAAAATACCAAGGTCTAACATGAGTGTGTTAGCAACATCCTCAAAATTTACCACCCACCCACAGGCAGCATTTGTACACATGTTCAAAGCAATCTAACTCTGGGGACCAGAAATTACAAGAGTCATTGCAGATTGCTGTTTCTGTAAGGTTTAGGGTTTTAGAGTCCTTTGTGGTGTGATTGTCTAGAGTTGGCAGAGCTACAGTGATTCATCAGCACTTAACTGTTGCCATTGTATTCTCAGCCACCTCATTGCTAGACCACTTGCGACTGCTCCTATTCCGAGTCCAACCAGAAAAACAGCAACAAAACCAAGTGTAGCCACCACCCAGTACCTGACCATGGTTCCATGGCTGCTCTTAGTGGTCATCATGCCTTTGAAGATCGACACCTCATGATCTGAAAGAACAAATTTGCTGTCTTGCAAGGAGTCTAGGGAGGGGATTTCAATTGTGTCATGAGCTAGGCCATCATGGTTCCCAACATATTGCAAGGTCAACTTGTGCCGTGTGGCACGAAGGCGGACATAACCCCATTGAAAGCTCCGGAACTGTGACCAGTTGGGCTCTGGAAACCAGGGGTAGTTGGGATGTTTCGACAATGGCTCATCAATGGATTGAATGATTGCTCCAGCCATGCCTATTACAACATGAGTCGGGGATTGCCATGTTTCATCACAAGTGAAATTCTGTATTGGGCATGTCCTCTCGTACTTGTGAATGTGACCTGCAAGTGCCAGACTCACTTTGTTCTTAACAAGCAAGGGCTCTAGTGCGTGCCTCAATTGTTGTGTTATGGGTGCATTCACACCTCCTTCACTGTCAGAAGAATAGATTGGTCGATGTCCTAAAAACACGATAAATGGAGTCCTTTTCCGATCCACCGTTTGCAAGTCCTTTGCAATGAACATGTATTGCTTACTCCCAGGTAAGAAATCAATCTCGGTTGAGTAGTAGAGAAAATGAACAACCCCAATGTCCAATGAGTAGTAAAGGTTTCGAGTATCCGGCGCCCTAGTTCCTGTAGCTAATGATGAGTTCCCAGGCATGTCAAATTGGAGGCTATAGGGCACACCGCACTCTCCACCCCCATCAGTATGATATGGTGACCATTTTGGCTGGAATGGTTGTTTTGGCCAATTGTACTCATGGTTCCCAATACAGACATGATAAGGGGAACTAGCCGCAATGGGTTGTATATTATGGAAAAATGCATCCCATAGCCATGATAAACCTCGAGCATAGCTAATGTCCCCGATGTGTGACACAAATGTTGGCAAGTCACCAATCTTGTCCAAGTCACGCTTTAGCCATTTCAATGTCTTAGTACTTTCAGGTTGGACGTAGTAGTGTGTACTATATGGGAATGATGTTCCCAAGTCTCCAAACAAGAACCCGAGAGTTTCTTCATTTTGTGGCAAATGGGACACAAAGCTAAAGGTTGAGCTCCATCCACCCTTAGCACTTCCCACCTATTGTACACCCATAACCCCCATCAATTTCAATAAAACTGAAAAAGGGGGTGTTTTTCCACATGAATTCTCAAGTTCATATACATATAGAAGCCACAATGAATGAGGACTTGCCTGATAATAGTAGCGTTTCCCTGCATCTAAGCCCTTCAAAACTGCATTATGGATGAAGCCTGGATCCCGCCAACCCATAAGTGAATTTGCAGGAGAATCGCACATGTCAGATCGGTGGTAAGTGAGAGAAGTTGCTTCGGTACTCAAATCAAGTTGGGTTTCCTTTCGCCCATAGCGCACAAAACTTCTTAGCTGATCTTTTGTGACAAACATGACCCGCATCTCATTTGCATTGGATGTCAAGGCAAGGTGTATATGCATTGGCTCATTATAGTTTGAGAATTCCACCTTTGTGCTAACTGCCCATCGCCCCTGGACACTTGGTAAGACATTTCCCTCAAAATCTTTGAGTTTGTTCGATGAATGTGTTGGATAACCCTCAAACAAGCGGAACTCATATGGTGCCCGCATATTTACGAGCTGTAAAGTGAACCAACCCTTGCCACTTGCCGACTCAGTGGAAGCCGAATTGAGCATAATGTAGCCAATAAAATGATGGTCGCTTGATTCTGCGGGATTGTACACTCCAACCCAATTATAATGGGATGGAGTCTTGATTCCAGCCCAAGTGACATTCACTGAATCACCTGACCTATTCAGTTTTGTTGGCAAAACCTCAAATTGCACAGCCCTGACTATACTCCCCTTCAGTAGCATTCCAACCAGCAAGAATGCAATTAATGTGAAAATTATGCGCTCCATATGGTCTACTGCAATCTCAACACCAACCCAAATCATCATGTATGTCTCATCCATAATGAGCAATCGACATTTCCACAACCACCCAAAACCCACAAAAAACATTTCATCCACAAAAACTTCCCAAACTAGATCTAAAACTTCTCATCTAGATGCATGCTCTTCTATGGAACATGGGCATCTGTCATATGCACACATACTACTCCCAGTGTCACTCACAGATTGGGTCAAGTTTGAGCTGACATTTTATGCCCAAATTGTAACACTAATGCATAGTTGAGCTACCCGAATGGCTAGAGCCAGTAAACAGAGCTCCATAGCAAAACTTGACATTTCCATAAAATACATGGATGGTGGAAAGAGGTACCCCAAGTGAATAATAAACTCATCTTCATATCAAGACTAGACAGAGAGGCAAAAGAGTTTCAGTCCAGAAAGAAAAAAATGTGCAAAAGAGTTTTGAGAAGAAAATTTGCAAAAAGAGTTTCCAGAAGAGAATTTGGCACAAAAAAGAGTTTCCAGAAGTAAAGTTTGCAAAAGAGCCTTTCAGAAGCATATTTTGCAAGAGAGGTTCGCAAAAGAAAATTTTGCCAAACGGTTGATGATGCCATTGCTCATGCATGGGTTGTTGGAAGAAAAACAAGCTAGAATTGTTGTTACCTCTGCTGCTGATGCTCTAGTACTACTCGCCTTGGAGTCGTGCAAAAACATGCGCCTGATCCTGGCTGGATGCCACTGGAGAAGAGTGCTGTTTAAAATCAATAGGAGAAGCACACCACCATCGCTGATCCAGCTAATTCCACCACCCCAACAATAACCAAAAAAACACAGTTACAAAATACCCAAAATGAGTCCCATCAGAATGAAGAAACCAAAGAGAAAATTCCAGCTCAATGGGTTTGAACAGAAGGATATCAGAGCACAGCAGCAGCAACAAGCAGCAGAAGAAGAATATCTGGAGATCAGCAGCTGGAAACTTACCATTGCTGAAGCTTTCTTGCTTGCTTGCGTTGCTTGGTGTTGCTGTGATGACAAACAAATCAAACAAAACCCAAATCTCAAATTGTTGGGAAATCAAGTTGATGATGAGTGAAGTATCCAAACTCTGCTGGGTGCTCTACTGCAACCTAACAAATTTGGTGGGAGTGGTGGTGGTGATGATGATGATGATGATGGTGTCAAAAGAGGGTTTAGGGTTTATGGAAGTCTCTTAGAAAATCTCTTGAAGATCTCTGTCTGTCTGTCTATGGATTTGTGCTACGTACTTTGTGTCATCAGACACTTTGAATGAATGCTGTCTTTACTTCATTACAGCCACTCTTTGGATCCCAATTTTCATGAAAGGAAAAAAAAAAATCCTCTCACAAAACTGGTAGGTACTAGGTACCAACATACTTCAGTAGTACTTGTATTGTTCAACTCATTTTATTAACATGTTTTGCCCTTTTTTGTATTACCATACTTGAACACCAGGTTCAACAATATATATATAATTTTTAGACATGCAGAATTTTCTTAAAAATATTTTTCTTAAAGAATTTTGTTTTGGTGAACCCTGGAGTATTTTGGGAGTATTTTTACTTGTCCAAATGGAATTTTCAGAATTTAAATAATTATTCTGTATAGACCTGGTGAACCTGCATTTCGATGAACTATTGTATAGACCAGTGTTGTATTGATACGTCCTCTTTCACATCTATCTATGAAGTGAAGTAGTTTGTTTTGTTTTGTTTGTCATGCTGAGATCTCCCAAACCACCATGCTTCATGCTGTGTTGTTGGTATCTTGGGAAAGCTCTCAATGAGTAGGAGTGCACCGACTTGGTTTGAGAATGTTTGGAGTTACGGTGTCGAAGCTATTGATTATTGAACCATTTTTTCAATGAAAACTAAATAAAATCGAAACTGCAAACTGTATTGAAATTTGGTAGCATTCTGTTCTTGGTGTTGTTGGAGTGCCCTCAGCAAGTCAGATTTAATAGAATTTTATTTCACAATTAAGGTGTGGAAGATGTTGATTTTTGAGTGGATTTTGTTGCTGGAAATTCAAACAAATTGCAAAAATTGAAAAATCGATTGAGCCCTCAATGTGTTCACATTTGCCGAATTTAGAAATTTTCAATTCTGAAAATGTGAAAAATAAAGAATGTGTTCACACTTGGGCCAACGGCACAGGCTACACTAGTATCAGACTAGTATTTTGCCAATAAAACATTTTGTGGCCAATTTTATGGCCACCCAAACCCAGTCAAAGACAGCAATAAACACACACTTGTGCACAAACCAGAGAGTCAGGATTAACAACTAACTACCCACAATACTCTTTGTCCGATGCACTAAAAACTCCATCAAGCAAGTCCATCAAGCTTCATCATCTACTGAACTGAAGATGGATCAAGGTTATTGGAAGAGTTATTGGAATGTTTGTCAGTTCACATGGCATTATCTGACAGCAAATATGTTGAGTGCTTTATTTGAAAGCTTCAATCAGCCATTTTTGCTGCAATAGTTCAATAAAGTTGAGAAACCAGCAGTCGTAAGCAGCTTCCTCCATTGTTCTTCTGTTCTTTCAATGCCACCATCAGTATGGGCCATCATCACCATATCAAACATTTGAGGCATTCCACCATTTGGTGGCGCACTACAAAGTCATAAATCAACACTTTCCCTTTCTCAAGAAGTGCTCTGTGGCAGTTGTTCAATATTTGAAGGCAGTTTTCATCATTCCAGTCATGCATAATAATATGCTGCAAAACACAATCGAAACAAACATCTTAACAACCACAACAACTCAAAATGTTGGGAACAAACACAATATAAGTCTCATATTCTTGTCAATTGTGAAATTATTGTAACACCAATTAGTCTAGATCTGCATCAAAAGATGAAATAATTGTAAATGCATTATTGCAACACAAATTTAGTCTAGATCTGCATCAAAAACATGACATGACAAGTCAATATGCAATCTCCACCTTGGCATCTAACTTTCCATTCTCAGGTTCTAATATGCTCGAATGTAGAAAAGAAACTGGCGGACTTGTCAAGACCCAAACTAGGCTTACTGAAAGTACTTCTGGGATCAAGAGATGTTGAATAGTCAGCATAATTGCACGAAGCTTGCTTCTGGGCACCAATCATAAACCTTCTCAGATTTTATGGCCTTACGGAGTGTAGAGTTGGAACCTTCATGGATGGATCTTCAGTGTTGAAAACTTTAACTTGGGAGCTTTAAACATAAAACTTCATACCAGCAAGCTATATACAACATCCAAGAAAAGAGATTTCCTTTCATTGAAATTTCGACTTTTGCAAAAATGAATTCTTTCGTCATACCTTCATGAAGATGGCATCACCACTTGGCACACTTTCAAACATGCTTCCACCCACATGCTCAATTCCTGATCAACACACAAAGACTTATACCTTGGTTGAAGAGATCACATAGTTGTCTAAACACCCATTCAACAAGGACATTTCTTCCATCTCAACAAGCATAGACCATTCTTGTATCTATTGCCCACACATTAACCTACCTATTCAGCAGTAATTAATCACCACTCATGAGCTTGTGCAAGTGATAAACCACCTGACATGGAAGAATTTAATATGGCAACATTAAGGTTTGGGGTAGCAGATTATGTCATTTTCTTGACCACATTATATGACATATTAATCTTCTGGTGGTGATCATATACTCCATAATCGTGACCAAAATGTGTCTATTGAACATGAATCTTCATTTTTTCATAATCGTTGATTCTGCCACCCCAGACCTTTATGTCATGGAATAGCCTCTCCCTTGCCCATCCATCAAGTTGGGTGCATTGCCTAGTTTTCCCTAATGAGCTTGCCTAGCAGCTTACCCAATACAATGGGCAGGGGATTGACCATTCCGTATTACATTTGCAGATCCCACAAATGTGATATGTTGCAGATACCATAGAGGACATCACTTTGCTATAGAATGCACAAAACCAGCTTAGCATGAAAGAAATCTTGGATACCAGGCATGGTGGGCGCATCAGCAATGACATGAGGAAGATCATAGTTGATCCCATGAATGTGAGGATAAGATGAAATGATGGTTTCAAGGTCTTTCCCAACACCACCACCCACATCCACAAGAGTTTTGATGTCTTCAAAGCTTTCATATTTCCTCACAGCAATCAACTCCATTGTAGTGGCTGATGCCATAGAAGCGTTGAAACACTTGCTGAGTTCAGGATTGTCGTTAAAATACTTCCAAGAATCCTGAACCCCAAAGAAGCAACCATGTGAAGCATGTCACGTACCCATTACAAAGCAGCACATAAGTAACACAATCAAAACCAGGGTTGTGTGGGTAGCCTGGTATGATGGGGTAAGAATTCCTGTTAGTAAGAACTGGATCCAAGCAAGCCGGGACAGAATCAGAACTAGAACCTTTGACAATTGGTTGCAGATTGCAAGGTGAAAATTCCCCAAGGGGATTACACTTGCTAGAGCACATTCAACAGAAAATCCTAGAGGGAAATTTTCTTTTAAAATGACAACAAGCTGGTACAGTGCTAAATTGGTTGCTGCCAGACAATGCCGGGCATGAAGATGACAACATATGGCTATGGAATCTTCATCCATATTGAATTTCTTGTCTGTTCAAGAGGGGGAATATTCACCCAGATTTCTAACCTAATTTGTGATGTAAAAAACAAACACAAGTATATTCATCCATGTTTAAAACCTAATTCTGTGATGCAGAACGAACAAATAATTCCCCCTCTCTCTTCCAGAGAGAAGAATCTTCATCCATATTAAATTTCTCATCTGTTCAAGAGGCAAGAACTATTCATCCATAATGCGCGCTTGGAAAAAGAAGGTGCAGAAGGTGTAGCGCTTTTATTTGTGTGTCTTTTGTCTCTCTGTTTGTGTGGGCACGGATTCTCGTAAGACATTTATGGATCATGCAGCGAGCTTTTCTCGTCTGTCGCTGCAACCAACGGAGCAGGAACATGTCTTGAAGGAAGCTTCAGATGGATCACCAAATACCCATTTGCAGTTAAGAGAACAGGAATGGCTGCTGGAGGAGGTGCCTGAAGCTCGAAGTTTAAGGTTTGGAGGAGGAGGAGGAGGAGGAGGAGTTGGAAGTTCTGGGTCAGAGGTGAAGCTGTTCCAAAACCTGGAGAAATGTATCTGGTCCAAAACCCAGAAGCCCCAGGAAGATCACATTTGCCAGATTTGTAAGTTAGGAGTGCATGGGCAAGAAGACCAGCCAGAAGGAAATTGCATGGAACTGCAAGCAGTAGTGGCTAGAGAATTCTCACATCATGAACCCGGGGTGGCACGTCTCAACAATGGGTCCTTTGGCAGTCCTCCTCAATGTGTTCTTAGCAACCAGGCAATGTGGGCTCAGCAGTGGCTGCAACACCCGGATGCATTCTGCTGGGAGCCTCTTGAGAAAGGGTTTGCTGCAGCTCGACAACAACTGGCCGACCTAATTCATTCTCCGAATGTCAACGAGATTGTGTTGCTGGAAAATGCAACCACTGGGGCCGGTGTGGTAGCCCTGGATGTCATGTGGTCATTCCTGGAGCGAAGATACGAAAAAGGAGACTCAATTCTCATGTTCAATTCTGCCTATGGTGCTATCAAGAAAGTTTTTGAGGTGAAATCGACATCTTCTTCTTCTTCACCTCCCACCCTTAACCTACAGCTCTCAAGATAAAACTCTTCTCCCTTTTACAATTTTCTCTCTCTACCTCTGGGGGATAGATATCATGTCATATCCCTTCTTAGATTTCCAACTTGCCTTTTTCATGTCTTATATTGTGGAGTTTAGGGTTTAGGGTTTGAAATTATGTATCTAAACCTGCAAGAGTCATTGAATCCTCCTTGCAATTCCATATACAATCAAGGACTTAGCATCATATTGATTTTTTGTTGTAGTATGTGTTGTTTCTATCAAATTTTCCAGGGGTATTGTTTCAGGGCAGGTGCTCGCCTATTTGAGTACAAAATGCCCTTCCCAGTATCATCAAATCAAGAAATTCTGCAAACCTTTGAAGATGCTTTGAGGAGAGAGAAGAAGGAAAATCCTTCAAAAGTGATTCGTCTTGCAGTGATTGATCATATTGTGTCAATGCCATCCATCATCTTGCCCATCCGTGAGCTTGTTCAACTTTGCCGTGCATACGGTGTGGAGCAAATCTTTGTCGATGCAGCCCATGCGATTGGAAATGTGGATGTTAATGTACAGGAAATTGATGCTGATTATTATGTCAGCAACTTACACAAATGGCTATTTGCACCCCCTGTGGTTGCCTTCTTCCATTGTAAACCACAGCATTTGTCTCAGCTTCATCACCCTCTTGTATCACATAATTATGGGTTAGGATTGGTTGGAGAATCCTATTGGGTGGGAACTCGCGATTACAGTGCTTTCCTCACAGTCCCGGCAGCAATCAAATTTGTGAATGACACCGTTGGAGATATAAAGTCGTACAGGGATTATAATCATAGAAAAGTGGTGGAGATGGCACAGATGCTCGTAAGTGCATGGGGTACACACTTGGGGGCACCACCTGAACTCTTTGGATCCATGGCTATGGTGGGTTTGCCAGCATCACTGAATATCCACTCTCCGGTAACATTCAAAACCTCTCTATTGCATCTGGATTGAATAAAAGCCTAACTATTTCAATCCATCTCTCATTAAACATGAATCTAATCCCTTTTGTTCTAGTGGTTGTTCCAGGAGGATGCACTAAGGATGCGGACACGTCTACGCACTGAGTTTCAGGTTGAAGTTCCTCTATACTATCCAGTGGAAGGAGTTGATGAGATTTTTTCTGACCACCGGCATTCCACTACCAAGACAAGTAGTGTAGCATATGCCCGAATTTCTCATCAGATCTACAATAAACTTGAAGAGTACTACATGCTCAGAGATGCAGTCCAAGCCATTGCAGCTGAAAGCACATAAAACCCACTGCAAACCCAATTGGGATGGTAAGAAATCTCAGACCTGGGTACAAGCAACTGCCTTTTACAGACAGTGTCATGCAGGTTTGTAATCACCTTATGCATGTTAATGTTTTTATCCTATTTTATGTGTGATAATCATTAGAATACGATACTTGAAATTATAAGATAGACATATGGAGTGTTGATCCTTCCCAGGGTTTAGGGATCATTGTAGCTGTACATCTATCAGTGGAGGATATAGCTTCACCTATTGTGCCATAGTACTTCTTGGACACCAGAAGTGGATTTGTCCTTTGAGTTAATGGAATGGATTCATGTGATTGCAGTATTTGGTTGAATTGTGTCCTTTCCCATTCTGAAGATAGCTCTAGATGGAAAATTGCAATCTGCATGAGGGGCCCACATAATCGTGGGTTTCCAAAAACATATGAAGAGTGTTATATTGGTTCCAATTGGCTCTCATGATTTTGTTTGACCTTGCTAGGTAGAGCCAATACATGATGAACTGTTTGTTTGGAGGCAATTCCATCAGTGGCAGGTATGGTATTGGGGTTTAGGGTGCAATTCCAAGTGGCTAAGGAATCCCATGATACAAAATTATATGATACCTTGCATTATTCACAAATGAGCTGCGTGGTCTGCTGACCAACTACCAATTATTACTAACTAAATAGAAATTTGCAGCTGGCCAGAAACACAGCTTTCTAGCCAGAAAGGGATTTGCTTCTATGCACTGAGACTCTTGTCAAAGACCGAAACCAGACTGACCAGTAGAGTCAGAAGGACAGGACACACCTCATTTCACAAAAAAACTACAAAGAGGAATAGAATTGGAGGTGCAAACACAGCTGAGCATCCCAGACCCAACTCTGAGAAATACACAATTTTAGAAAAATCCAAAGACCCAGCAACTGTAAATGGTACGAAAATGAGCAATCTCAACATATCAAAGAGAGGAACATCAAAACATACCCAAAACATGCCAATTAAGTGAGGCAGCTTGTGGCCCTATCAGCAGCTAACCAGTCACAGGAAGAGCTGTGATTGATCAAAGAAAACCATTGATGATCAACTTAATGAGTAAGGAAGGATTGATCAAATCACCAACACTTGATGTGTATGAAATCATTCTGGTAAAAACCGATTTTCAATCCTCCTTGAATGGGGTTTCATCAACCGATCTACAGTTGTATATCTACATCACAGTATACAGAATGATCGTACCACTTTTTATATAGAAACAGCTTTGTCCTTCAGGTACAAACAGAAACAGTTTTCTTGAAAACTTCACCAAACTGCAAATTCTTGTCATGCGAGTTATTCATCATCGGCAGCTTCTACAGCAGAGCAAGCTCATTCAAATCTCTACTACTACTACTACACATTACACTACAGTGGAACCAAGGGGCTTATGCAATGATTCAATAACTACTTTTGACAGTGGTGGTTAGGTGTGAGGAGGAAAACAAATGGGAAGCAAGCAACAGCTACTTTACAAAATCTAGGGTTCCACAAGATGGGAATCCTATTATTGTGTATCTATGCTATGGTATGCTCTGTTTTTCATGTTCAAAACTACAACACTCTCTCTCTCTCTCTCTCTCTCTCTCATGTCTTCTTCATCTCAAACCCTAAACCCTCCATCACACATCTCACATGTATTCAAGGACCTCTCTATCTTAACAAACTAATCTGTGGTTTGTGTTATCCTTCACAATCCTCTATAATCTGTAATCATTTAATAACCATACTCAATTTTTTGAGCACTTTCATATCTAATAAAACAAAGTTGGGGTTAATCATATGATGTATTTGGGGTACGTTCAATTTCAATTTTGGCAGGAGTGTTATGAGAAGTTTACATGACAATTTCAGGTTTCAGAATGCTGGTCTTAATTTCCTTGTGGGGGAGAACCACCCCACCGTTGCTGAAAATCTCATCCCGCACATGCACATCCTCGCCCAGAACAGTCATGTTCTCAATGCGAGCCCATTGACCAATCGTGGAGTGCCAGCCAATGATACTCCCTGAAATGCATGCATGCTTCTTCACCCGGACACCCCTCATGATTGTGCACCGTGAAAGGCGAACACCTGCCTCAATGACACACCCTTGGCCAATGGAAACATCTGGGCCTATCAAGCAACCCTCACCAATCTGTGCACTCTCGTCAACAATCACATTGCCAATGTACGATGGGCCAGACGCAAGGAGCTTTGGCATCTTCTGCTTCAAGGAATCAAGGTATAACCTCAGACCCGTGTTGTAGTCCCGAGGTTGACCAATGTCCATCCAGAAGCCAGGCAACACCATGGCAAAAAGCTGCTTTTCAGCAGCAATCTTGGGGAAGATTTCCTTCTCAATCGAAGTGGGACGCAGCTCGATGCGGTCCAATGTTTTCGGGCTCAGAAGATAGATGCCTGCATTGATCTTGTTCCCAACAAACTGCTGTGGTTTTTCAACAAAGCGCTGCACAGAGCCTGTCTTCTCATCCATCACAACGACTCCATATTTTGATGGCTCATCTACCTGTGAGGAAGACATTACATTTGCAACAACAATAAGAAATTAAGAAGTACCATCCTCTTCAAAGGAGAAACGGTATTCACACTCAAATCTTGGCACAGAAGAAAAGACACACATGAATGAGTGTGAATGTTGTGAAAAAGAATCACAGTGGCAACAGAGAGTAGTTATACCTTGGTGACCATGATGGTGGCCTCACCACCATGGTTGCGATGGAAATCGATCATTTCCTTCAAGGGATACTCACTTATGACATCACTATTCAACACGAAGAAAGCTTCCCCGGATCCATCATCAAGCTTGTCTCTGGCCAATGCTAATGGACCTGCAGTTCCCATTGGCTCTGTCTCCTGGGAGCATGTAATCTTCATGCCAAGCTTCTTCTCAAAATCAACCAGAAAGTTCATCATCACCTGCACGCCCCCCCACCACACTCAGCACCAAAACTTGCATATTACAGATTGGAACCAGGCTAGAGTTATCATAAGAAGAGCAAGAAACTGGCAAGTTCCAACTTTCCTTTTGGGATTTTGTTCTAGAGCAAGAGGCAGGTGCATATGTACCTACCTCTGGCTGGTAATTGATGGCCAACACAACTTCATCTACTCCAGCTGCTTTCAAAGCCTCAATCTGCAACACATGAAATTTGACACCAACATTGATGCTGATGATGTCTGAGATAGGTATATAGGCAACAATGAATTTCAGTGGTACACAAAATGTGGAAAAATGCTGCGATACATTTTCCAATGGAAAAAGAAACAGCCAATGCCAAGCAGAGACAGAAAGTGTTACAGATAAAGATTGTGTAAAACATGAACATGAGAAAATTGGAAAAACAATAAATATGAAAATAAAAATCAAGGAGAACCCAGATCTCTCTCTCTCTCTCTCTCCCTAGTGGTCTTGAAGATTTTTCCATTTGAATGAGAACCCAAAGAAAAAAAAGATGAATCCTAGTTGAAACTTGAGAGGCTGTTGTTGTTACTAGAAGAATTGAGATCTAAACCTTAGTTGCAGTGGTGTTGACCTAAATCCTTCCCACCATTTACAGGTTCACAAAGGAGAATGGGAAAATGCTCTACAAAAGCCATGCCAGGGAAGGGATGATGAGTAGGAGACACTTGTAGTATGTACCTGGTGTAGAATCATTGGCTTGTTTGCAAAGTCCACCAAAGGCTTGGGTACACTGAGAGTGAGAGGTCTGAGCCTGGTCCCAAATCCTCCCACCAAAATCAAAGCCTTCATCTTGTCTTTGCTTGTGATTGTCTTTTTTTCCCCTCCTTGGAGAAAATGCCAAACTCTTCTTTGAGTTCCCTCACACCCCCCCCCCCTCCAAACAAAAAAACCTTGAAAGAATTGCAAAACAACTTCTTAGTGTCAGATCATGAGATTGATCACACAGCTCCACACCCAACGACAAAAACCATTGCTTTGAAGTGAACTGAAGCGAAGTGGGGATCCAAATGCACACACAGAGCAGAGAACACCCTTCAAAAGTGCAATCTCAGAGGTTCAACAAAATGCGCTCTTTTAGTATCAGAAGAAGTTCCAGAGACTCAGACCCATCCAGAGAAGAGACAAACAAACAAACAAACAAACAAACAAAACCAGCAGAGAAAGTCACAAAAGTGTCAGATTTTGTGAAGCCTTTCTGAAAGGCATTCAAGGAGCTGACCCAAATGCCTCACACAAAAACTAACTAACTTGTGAATGCTCCCCCAGTATGAGAAACAAATCTCCAGATCTCCAGAAGAGAGAGGCAGAATCCTGGAGAGGAAATTGAAAGGGGAGAGGGAAGTGATAGACACAGAAGCTCTAGAGAGAGAGAGAGAGATGTACACTGCAAGCTCCTCACTCAGAGAGTGCTTGGATTTAATGAGAGAGAGAGAGAGAGAGAGGGGGG
>Ga0209208_10000996_pt1 | contig 39151 bp, 34 predicted proteins | sample S1TSphfallax_3_FD_187694 | JGI IMG/M metagenome (GOLD analysis project Ga0209208, IMG submission 187694) | Host-associated microbial communities from peat moss isolated from Minnesota, USA - S1T2_Fd - Sphagnum fallax MG (SPAdes) (version 2) | ecosystem: Host-associated > Plants > Peat moss >... | reverse complement strand
TTATAAAAGCTGGATTCCAGTTTTTCATTTCCTCAACACTGATTTCTGTACATAGATAGGGGAGGTAATTGACAGCAGATTGACGAATGTAAAACCTGGTTTTTCAACAAAGCTACTAGTTAATCCCGTACCGATAAAGAGTAGTTTTTATCACATATAACTAACCGCAAGTTTCCATTCAGTTGAGATCCCAGGGGAGTGGGAACAGCCCCTTCCTAACCTATTGCCCTGTAATGCAGTAGCTAAGGCTAATTTGATACTCATAGAGATCTAAATAAAGCAAGGCTTTGTGTATGACTTATATTGCTATTCTATTAGTAGATTTGAGTATTAATCTAGTAGTATAAAATATATCAGATTTTTTGTAATAGGGCTGAAACCCTCTACCAATTTAACTTTTACCTATATGTACAGAAGAAATTACAAGTATTTTTTCTTCCTTGACATCCGTTTTGTTCTGTGGTATTAAATCAGCCGCATTAATTATCAAGAAGGGTAGTTCTTGCGGAGGGCAGAAGGTATAAATCCCTTCTGGTCAATGCCCAAACCTTCTGATGAAAAGAGAGCAAGGGGTTCAGGTACGGAGCCTCATACCTCATTGAAAAATTTCTGGTGTTGCTGAATGGGGGTATGATTGGTCGAAATCCCGAAGAAGTTTTCGAGGCTTTCAGCTATCGGTTCTAGCGGCCGCGCATGTGATTCCATCCCGCGAGTACCGAGAAAAGCAGTCCCGCGATGCACACGCCAATCCAGCCAAACTTATACCACGCAACCGCGCCCGTAGCCGATCCCGCTGCACCGCCGATGAAGTAACACATCATGTATACTGTGTTCAGGCGGCTAGACGCTTCTGGTTTAAGGGCAAAAATGCGTGACTGGTTTGAAACCTGCCCCATCTGTAAGCCAATATCCAGAATAATCACCCCAATCACGAGGCCAGTAATACTCGCGCCTGAGAGGCCGAAAACGACGAACGCGACAGCCATGAAACCAATGGCCAGTGAAATAACTGTACGTGACCCACGCCGATCTGCGAGTTTACCGGCCCACGGCGCAAGATAAGCACCTACCGCACCGATAATGCCAAACAGCCCTGCGGCCTGTGGCCCAAGATGAAACGGTGCGCCGGCAAGCAGCAGCGACAGTACAGACCAGAACAAGCTGAAGGACGCGAACAGTGCAGCACCAATAACTGCCGCTTCACGTAGTTCCCGCATCTCGACAGCTAGATGCCACGGCGAGCCGAGTAGCTTGCTGTAGGACAGCGACGAGGTAGGCTTACTGTGCGGCAAGCGCGTCGCTACCACGATGGCCAGGATGAGCATTGCAATAATTGAGGTAGCGAATACAGCCCGCCAGCCAAAATACTCAGCGACGAAGCCAGCCCCCGTGCGTGCAAGCAGGATGCCGAGCAGTAATCCCCTATATACAGTGCCGATCGCATGGCCGCGCTGTGCAGCAGGCGCAAGTTCGGCAGCGAACGGCCCTGCTTGTTGCGCCATCGTGGCCAGCACTCCGATTGCCAGGCTCGCACCGATCAGTACAGGCAGCGTGGGTGCGGTGGCCGCCACCAGCAATGCGACACAGATGCCCACGATTTGCAGCAGAATCAAACGACGACGGTCAATGCGGTCCCCGAGCGGGGCGAGCAGCAACATACCGATGGCGAAGCCAATCTGGGTCATGGTTGGTATCGCGCCGATCCACGGCCCACTTTGTGGGAACGACTGCCTGAAGCTGTCGAGAAGCGGCTGATTGTAGTAGATGTTAGCGATCGCAACCCCTGCAACGCTCGCAAGAAGCAGCAGCGAACCGTGCAGCGATCGCTCAGAGGGAGCGACAGTAAAATGGGGTTTAGGCATGGAGTGGAGCGATTCAGAAAAACAAGCAATCATGAGTTTACACATGTCAATCATACTGCCCTCACCTTTACGGATGTCGGCGACGTCCGTAAAGGTGAGGGCAGTGATGAAATGACTCGACGATAGAGACGCACGAGGTTATAAACTGCGCCAAATTTCCTTGTCTGTAGTCAGCGACCAAAAACCGAGTGGGATAGCGCGATAACTCGCCGTACTGGCTGGGAAGCTCAAGCGTCGGAACCAACAGTTTAGTTTCCATTCAGTTAATATCCCTAGCGAGTAGGGATGTAATTGATTGGTTAGACGGTCTTCATCCTTCGCACAAGTTTCCATTCAGTTAATATCCCTAGCGAGTAGGGATCTAAATATTAAGGGCGATCGCTTGGTCCCCGCAGGAAGAGGGTTTCCATTCAGTTAATATCCCTAGCGAGTAGGGATCTATCCAGGTATTAGAGGCTGACCTGGTATATGAGGTGTTTCCATTCAGTTAATATCCCTAGCGAGTAGGGATTACAATTGCCAAGTTGTACAAGCACCTATTGATAAAAGTTTCCATTCAGTTAATATCCCTAGCGAGTAGGGATTAGGGATTCAAATCTTCTTCTTCAAAGATGATCTTGTTTCTTTGTTTCCATTCAATTAATATCCCTAGCGAGTAGGAATAACGTAGTGGGCAGCTTGCCCAAAATCCAAAATCTAGTTTCCATTCAATTAATATCCCTAGCGAGTAGGAATCACACCTAGATGCCCACCCTGGCAACTGGTGGATAAGTTTCCATTCAATTAATATCCCTAGCGAGTAGGAATGTCACATATGGATCCCGGCGGTGGCAATACTACTGGTTTCCATTCAATTAATATCCCTAGCGAGTAGGAATCAGCCTATCTAGTAGGTTGTATAGGGGGTTTAGTGGGTTTCCATTCAATTAATATCCCTAGCGAGTAGGAATAGCCCCATTTTAAACCCTTACCACGCAAGGAGTCCAGAGCCACTTTCCGAAGGTCAGCAAAAATCGCTGCCAGAAACCCAAAAACCGACTCCCAAAAAAGCCGCAAAGCCTTACCCAGTAAGGGACCGAAGGTCAGAACCATAGAATCAGCATTCCAGCCATTTTCATCGAACCTCGGAAAAAACTAAATAATCACAGAACTAGGTGGCTCAATTACGGGTGGACCTACACCCCAACACTCCACCAGGGAAAGTGTGTGTCGAGACAGGGGATAAAACCTCACACTATCCTCCACCAAATTCACCTTTTTCTGTAACTGACGACACAAATTGTGATACTTATCCTTACTTAACTGACATTCAAACACTGAGTACTGAACCCGCTGTCCATAGCCTTCCAAGATATCAGACACCTTCTTGCGACGCTTGTCACAGGGGATATCATAGGTGATTACGTACAAAAACATAACTCAGTTAAACAATTTTGGATTTTGGATTTTAGATTGACCCCATACCGTCGATGTTGGGGCAAGAGGTCAGAAATTTTGGATTTTAGATTTTGGAAAAGTCCCACAAATAAATTTGGGGGCTTGAAACCTTTTTAGATTTCAGATGCAAGAATTTCTAATCCAAAATCCAAAATCTAAAATTGGCTCAGTCAATGCGATAGGGTTGATACTGGTGGCTCGGATTATACACGAACTGCTTAAAGGACCTGATCTGCTGAGTCAATAAATCCCACTTGGGTTGTTTGAGTCCATCACTAATTTGTACCTCTTCTGTCATCCGTTGGACAAAAGCCTTTAAAAACTTCTTCCTCCCTGAGTTATTTAAGTAACATCCACCATCTCTAGATTCAAAATCGTCTTTGGCATTTACAATGTGTCGATTAATCAACCACATAACTAATGAATCCACCACAGGTGCCCGAAACTCCTCAATTAAATCAGAGGCTAACGCCGCATGACCACTATCTGCTTGATGTAAACAAGCATAATAGGGGTCAAGTCCCTGAATCTCAATCAATGCTAATAAATGATTCCACAGGACTTGATAACCAAAACTCAACATGGCATTGACTGGATTCCCCGGTGGCCGACGACTGCGACCGGAAAACACAAAATCAGGGTTCGCCAAGCACTCACTAAAAACGGAAAAATACTGAGCCGCACCTGCACCCTCAAACCCCATTAATCTTTCCCAACTATCTGCTGCTGCTGCCTGGTCAGCCAGATAATCTAAACTCTGCAGTGCTTTTTCTAAAACCTCTGACTCCTGCCGCTTCCGCTGTCTCCTCAACAAAACTCGACTATTTTTTAACTTTCCCTTGACAATTGCTCTGGCAGTGATCAATCTTTCCACAGATGATAACTGTTGCTGATAACGGGATAACTGCCGATATCCTCTACCAATTGGTAAAACCCTGCCATAGCAATAACCCATCCTTGATAAATAGGCAATGGGAATATCTCGCCATAAACAAGCCCGAATTACTTGGGTTGTTACCTGAGAACGCCCAAAAATCAAGATCTGCTCCAACAGGGGTAGCTGCACTTCCCCGCAAATTGTCCCCTTTTGCTTCACAATTAAAGTCTCTTGTTGCAAGCAGACATAGCAATTTTGCTCCGATACATAAAGAGTCTGCATATCAATGCCACCAACGTTGTAAACTAGACCTTCTTCCCGAACTCTGTTCACCCTCCCCAGGAGGCATTAATTCTACTCTGTGTACTGGTTCTAACCACAAAATTACCCTGTCTGCCAGATTAGAGACCATATATGTAGCTAAAGTTATCAAAATTGTATTAATAATTACAGCCACCATGCCCAATGGAGCAATTAATAAAATCACCAGGGTAATACTGCCATTAATCGCGGACACCAAAGCGTTTCTGACTTTAGCGGAACGTCGAGAAATATACATAGTCACAACAGCCTGACTTCAAGGTGATGATGCTACCATAGCTTCAGAATCACGGAAGAGCCAGAAACAAGTGATAGGTTAAATTATACTACAGACTTCCAGTAAAGCCCTATGGACAACACTGACAGCTAATTAAGAGTTAGCACTCAAATATTTTCTTTTTCTTGCCTACTTGAGTAGCTTCTACCATGCCTAAACAACCTCCCCATGCCTACAGAGAAAACTTAGCCTTTGAACGCCTGATGCTATTAATTGCTACTTTCTTAAAGTATCCAGGTGTAGGCAGCCCCGATTTGATCGACTCAGGTAACAATCAAAACCACGATGCCATGAGTGCTGTACAGGGGAAACTCAGACAGCTAGCAATGGAACTAGGCCTAGAATGGCCAGAAACCTATCCAGCTGTTCCCACCCTCCGCAAAGATTTAGAAACACTACGACGGTACGGGATTCTAGACCGACGGATGTATCGGTGGGGATATTATCTTGGCACTGGTGTTTTCTCCCTAGGGGAATTAAAAGTAGCATTCAACGCCTTAGCATCCCAGGCCCAATACCAACGTGATCCGCAAATTAGACGCATCCATGAAAGCCTCAGTCTCAAATTGCGGGGACTAGATTCAGAACTCAAGGGAGAAATTTCCTACCCGGTTCGGCAATATCTTAACCGCACAATTGTACATACAGACCCAGAGGAGATGGCAGCCAAAGGGGAGAACCGTGATACCCTATTTCATCAACTGCCACTACTAGAAATAGCCATTGTACAGGGGAAAGCGATCGCTATCTCTCGGAGTCAGAACTTTTATGGTTCCAATCACACTGGTCGCCTACAGGTTTTCCCCTTACAGTTAATCTATCACGATATCGCCTGGTACTTACTGTACGAATATTGTGACAATGGACATTTAGCCATCGGACGCTTAAACCGCTTCAACAACTACTGTCAACCCCTAAATATACCTGAGCGCGGTCTAGATCCCCAAAAACAAAGTCTGGATCGAGCTTACCAACTACTGGAAAACGGCTGGGGTTTAAACTTAGGTGATGTCCAATCTCAAGCCGACGAACTTGAAGGAAAACTGCCACTAATTCAAGTCAGTGTGCGCTTTTTTCCGCCAATATCAGCATTTATTCTGGAGGGAGAACGTCGTCATCCCAAACAAAAGATTGACTCCGGTCCCATTGATCCTCATACCCGGAAGCCAAGTTATGTAAAATATACAGTTAACCTACCCAGCCGTTCCCTAGAAGAGTTTATTATTTGGGTTTATCGTTACATGGATAATGCAGAGTTAATTTGCCCCAATGAATTGGTGGAGAAACACGCCCAAGTGGCACAGAGATTAGTACAACGGTATGCTCACCGTTCATCAGATTTCTCCGGAGTAAATAATTTAGTTTAGGCTCTTAACTTTCAACCGGAAGCAGGGGTAGAGGTGTACGGAGTTTTTTCAAACATCTATGTGAGTCCGGTTTGATGGGGGAGAAAGTATCAGGAAACCTGAATTTGCCAAATGAGTGATGTACCCGTCCTAGGCGATCGCAATCAGGGAGCGTTAGCGTAGCCGCAGTTTCTGCACCGAACAAGACAAACGCTCCCCAAGCATGAGCCGATAGTTCAACTATTCTTCCACAGCATAAGGACTCGGTAACTCCCTGATCCGGTATACCAATAGTGAAATTAGGGAAACTTCCGCTCGCGCACTTCCTCCCCATATCTTTGCACAGCCAGGGTAATTGTCTCTCGCAGATTTGCATAAACCTTGGCAAAAGGTGGTTGTTTTTCCGAGAGTCCTAACACATCCGATGTGACTAAAACCTGCCCATCGCAGTGGATACCTGCACCGATACCAATGGTAGGAATAGTTAATTTTTGGGTAATCTGTAATGCTAAATTGGTAGGGATATGTTCGAGTACGATAGAGAATACACCTGCTTGTTCCAGAGCGATCGCTTCCTGTAAGATTTTCTCCCCTGCCTCTGCGGTTTTCCCCTGTTGTCGCAACCCCAGTTGGTGTATCGATTGGGGTGTTAAGCCCACATGGCCCATCACCGGAATTCCTGCTTGCACTAACCGAGAAATAGTTTCTAGTACTGCCGGATAGCCACCTTCTAACTTCACCGCTTGTGCTCCCGTCTCTTTCAGCACTCGTCCGGCTGTGTGCATTGCCTGTTGCAGACTTTCTTGATAGGTCAAAAATGGCAAATCTACAACAACGAGAGCTTGCTTGACACCTCGACGCACAGCTTTAGCGTGGTGTATCATTTCCTCCAGGGTAATGGGGAGTGTAGTTTCATACCCTAACACTACCGCCATCGAGTCCCCCACTAAAATTAAGTCTACACCAGCCGTATCTAACAACTGAGCGATGGGATAATCCCAGGCGGTCAGGGCAACTATCGCCCGTCCGTGCTGTTTCCATTGAATTAATTGCTGGGTTGTAACTGCCATAGCCTACTTTGGATATTGGATTGGGGACTAAATGATTTCCTAGTCCCTTTAATTTTGAATTTTAGATTGCCAATCCCAGATTGAAAAAAATTATCCCCAGGGTGGGAGCTGACAGTTGTAGGTTATGTTTGAAAATTAGCAAATTAAGTAGCAAACCTCACTATTTTAGTAAAATATTTTACACAAACTATTTTCCGTAGAATTGATGTCCAAAAATTTATAAAAATTAAATATTTTTGACCAACAATTGACATATACTATCAACTGTCTTGAAAATTGTTAGGTAATGAGAAATAACAAAAACAACTATACTTGAAACCAGTAATTAGAGTAATACTACCTGAAGAGGTCCTCCTTTAGCTTCACACTTGACAAGTGTGGGGGAGCAAGGGGACCGAACATACAGTGCGTCATCTAATTAGTATTGCTGACAACCGCATTAGTTTAGAAGCAGGCATGGCGCAGAAAATCATCTGTTAGGAACCATAAAGTATTGAGATACTTTTGCAATAGTGATACACTCTAGCCTATCCAACAAAACTTATGTCCAATTTCCCTAACAGTACGTCAGTAGAAGGAGGATTAACACCATGAAAAAATATGCCTTGCTTGCAGTTCTGGCAGCATTTTCGGTAAACGTAGCCCGTGCAGATGAGTCAGAAGGCTTTCTGAAAACGATACACCATAACACGAGCACGTTGACTACTACAGTCCCTGGCAATGGAGACCAGAATCCCTATGCCATTGTGGTCTCACCAATATCTTTGGGATGGATAAAGCCAGGTGATGTGCTGGTGGATAATTTCAACAACGCCAAAAATCTGCAAGGCACCGGCACAACAATCATCGACTACAACCCTTCCACCAAGAAGACGTCGCTGTTCGCACAGGTGCCCAGTGACCTCAAAGGTTGCCCTGGCGGTGTGGGACTCTCTACAGCCATGACCATACTAAAATCCGGTTGGGTAATTGTAGGTTCAACGCCAAGCAAGGACGGCACCACAGCAACCAAAGGAGATGGTTGCCTGATTGTCTTAGATGCCAATGGCAATGTCGCCAGCACAATTGCCGGGCCAAACATCAATGACCCGTGGGGAGATATGGCCGTGATTGATAACGGCAACACAGCTACACTCTTCGTCAGTAATTCAGGCTTCGGTTTGGGTGCACCGAAGAAATCAAGTCCTAACGTTAACAAGGCTACTGTGCTGCGGATTGAGCTAGAGATCCCTGCCGGAAAGCCCCCCATTGTCAAGAGCCAGACCGTCATCGCCGATGGTCTTCCTGAACGTGCTGACAACGCCGTATTCCTCATTGGGCCCACTGGCTTGGCTCTGAGCAATGACCAATCCACACTCTATGTTTCAGATGCATTGAATAATCGCATTATTGCCATTGAGAATCCGACCACACGTCAGGACAGTGCTGGTAATGGCCGTGAGATTACCAAGAATGGGTTGCTTCATCAGCCACTGGCCATGATTACTGCTCCTAACGGCAATCTGCTGGTGACCAATGGGCTGGACGGGAAGGCAGTGGAAGTAAACCCAGTGAGTGGTAAGCAGGTGTCGGCGAAATGGCTCGATCAAAACTACGCACAAATGCCACCCGGTAGCGGAGACTTGTTCGGCATCGCTTTGGATCCCTCCGGGCATGGATTGTACTATGTCGAGGACGATGTGAATACATTAGTTTCGTCACAATGACCAGTAAATACCCGACACCTATGTTAAAGCGTCGTGATTTCCTCAAAGCCGCCGGTGGGTTAGGACTATTAGCTGCTGGAACTGGGCTGATAGCTTCAAGCCCTCGCTTATTGGATAAGGCCATAGCTGCTGAAGATAAAAGCGCTATCGTGCCGTTTTGGAATGAGTATCAATCAGGAATCATCACCCCTCAACAGGCACATACCTACTTTGCTACTTTTGACCTGGCAACGGATCAGGTTGATGATGTCATTAAGATGCTCAAAATCTGGACAGAAGCTGCGGCAAAGATGACTAGGGGTGATCTAACCACAGGAGATGGCGGTGAAACCTTGGGTCTTTCTCCATCGCGACTAACATTGACCTTCGGCTTTGGCAGTACTCTCTTCCTCAAAGATGGCAAAGATCGCTATGGACTGGCGGCACTACGTCCTGCTGGCCTCGTAGATATGCCGAAATTCAATGGGGACCAATTGGTACCAGAAAAGACTGGTGGTGACATATCTGTACAGGCTTGTGCGGACGATCCCCAGGTCGCTTTTCATGCCATCCGGCAATTGAGCCGATTAGCCGGAGATACAGCAACTCTGCGCTGGTCCCAAACCGGTTTTATATCTGGTGGCAATGGCACAGAAACACCACGTAACCTCCAAGGCTTTAAAGACGGTACGCAGAATCCCAAACAGCAGGAGATGAACCAGTTTGTCTGGGTTGGAAGCGAAGGACCGGACTGGATGAAGGGTGGCAGCTACGTGGTTGTGCGTCGGATTCGCATTGCCTTAGAACATTGGGATCATACAGAAGTAGATTTTCAAGAGCAGATCATCGGTCGGCATAAAAAATCCGGCGCGCCCCTGGGACTGAAGAACGAATTTGAGGCGCTTAATCTCGATGCCACTGATAAGGATGGCAATCCTATTATTCCGGAAAACGCCCATGTGCGCCTTGCTGCCGCTGCGAACAATGAGCATGTGCAGATTTTGCGCCGTGCCTATTCCTATAACGACGGTGCAAATTTCACTGCCGAGCGTTGGCCACCTTGGCGACAAGGAATAGAGTACGATGCGGGGCTACTGTTCGTTGCCTATCAGCGTGACCCACGCACTGGCTTTATCAGGATGTTTGACAAGATGTCAAAAATTGATGCCCTCAATCAGTTTACAACCCACACAGGCAGCGGTTTGTTTGCCGTACCACCTGGTGTGCGAAAAGGTGAATTTATCGGCCAACATTTATTCAATGCACGTCGTTCTTGAGGGAAAAAATGTTATCACAGATGGATACTGCAGCCTAGTTGTAATATTGTGCAGTGGGGTGAATCAGCTTTCACCCCTATTTTATTAAACTTTTATTATTTCCAGAATCTTATTGACTTTAATTCTCAAATAGAAGTATTCTAGTTATAATAAGTCTAAAAGTTCTGGGAGTTTGTTGGTTAATAGAAGTAAATTCAAGCTGAAATTAACTAAAGAAGAATAGCTATTGTGATTTTTCCTTGTGGTGATAGGAAGTTTAGGAATGCTGGGTTTAGATAAAATTCCTAGTTTGTCCCCTAAATCATGCCATCCATTCTGCCTTGGGAACTTGATAAGTCTAGTCACAGTAGACTAGTTGATCTAAAAAATTCTCAATAACTTTTATAGCTTAGTTGTCTTCTATTCCTATTGGGAGCACTTTTCTCAAGAATCTGAACTTGGCTGTCGCTTTTGTAAAGGAGTCTATTTTGAATCGTGTATTTCTTGTTCGTCAATTCCGAAGATGGCAATGGCTGGTAGCCTTCGGGCTGAGTGTACTTCTGTCTGTAACAGCTATTCATGCTGACGCCGCCACAACACCCCAGCAGGATTTGCAACGCCTGGATGTCCATATTCAAGAGGCTCTGACGAAAGTAAGAGCCAAGGACATCAAGGGGGCTAAATCTGAGTTTGGAGCCTACCACGAAGCCTGGTTTGATATTGAAGATGGGGTGAAAAAGATTTCCCGTCAATCTTATAAAGACATCGAATCGGCAATGGGAGAAGTCCAATTTGCCTTGTCGATTAACCCACCTGATCAAAGTCAGGTTTTGCGATCGCTCACCTCGCTCCATGATCTGAATCAGAAATTTATTACCAATCAAGTTCAGAGTACTCCCGATCAGGCAGTGACTAGTAAAGACACTGTGACGATCACCAGCCTGATTGAACGTCTCAACAGGGCAGACACCGCGATTGGGCAGCATGATATTCCCACTGCGGCATCGGAAATCAAGGATTTCCAGTCCGATTGGTTAGACGTTGAAGGTATCGTTGCCACCAAGTCAAAGCAACACTACGTGACAATTGAGAATGAGATGGCGCAAGCATACGGTTTCCTGAATGCCAAGCCAGCAGATATCAATAACGCCAGACAGTCTATTGATATTCTCAAACAAAACTTGCAACCCTATGCTGGTGAAAACCTGCGCTATGGAATCTTTGATGCTGCCCTCATCTTGTTCAGGGAAGGGATGGAAGCGCTATTGGTGCTAATTGCATTACTGGCGTTTCTCAATAAGAGCGGTAATGCAGACAAAGGACGTTGGTTATGGTTGGGCGCTGGTGCCGGACTCCTGGCATCAATTCTGACAGCATTGATCATCCAGCTATTTTTCTCCAACTTGCGATCGGCAGGCGTCAATCGAGAACTCCTGGAAGGAGGTGTTGGCATTGTTGCGGCAGTCATGCTTTTCAGCGTCAGCTATTGGCTACACAGTAAATCTTCATTAGGAGCTTGGCAGGGTTACATCCAAGAACAGGCAACCTCGGCCCTGAATAAAAATAGTGTGTTGTCACTGTCATTGTTATCATTTCTGGCTGTCTTCCGAGAAGGGGGAGAAACTGTGCTCTTCTACATCGGGATGGCACCTTCCATTAGTAACTCAGATTTAGTAACCGGATTGTTATTAGGTTCTTTTCTGCTGATTGTTATTGCCACCCTAGTACTGGGCGTTGGGTTGAAAATTCCCCTCAAACCCTTCTTTTTTGTTACCAGTCTATTAATTTACTATCTGGGCTTCAAATTTATCGGCAGTGGGATTCATTCGTTGCAAGTTGCAGGGGTGTTACCAGCTAGCGCTGAACCTTTCCTACCCAGTTGGGAAACATTCGGTCTTTATCCCACGTGGCAAACTTCTTTGGTACAGCTTGCCATTATTTTAATGACCGTAGCCGTGATTTTTCACAATCGTTCCCGAGCAGCCCTGAATATTGGTAAATAAATGGGTTCTTCCAGTAATTTTATGGTAGAGCCACTTACATTATTATCCAATAATGCATTGAAAACGATGAAAGCCTTGTTCTATAAGGGTTTAAAGCTATCAATCAACAAGCCTTTGGTATTCGGTTTCATAAAAGAGACGGAAGAGCCAATAAATGCTGGACGTAAAATTTTTGAACAATCAGAGGTTAATCATGATGAATCGTAGGCAAATTTGTCTGACTAGTACATTATTAGTTCTTTTCTTAGGTGCTTGTAGTTCCCCCTCAGAGACGAGTTCTCAAAGTCCTGATTCAGCTACTCCATCTGTGTCTCCCTCAAATCCAGAAGCTAAAACTAATGATCCTCCAGAAGCTAAAACTAATGATCCGCAAAAAGTCATTGCTACGATGGAAAAAGTTCTGGGTCAAACAGAAAAATTTGTGAAAGCAAATCAGTTTGATAAGGCAAACGAGACTTACAAAGATTTCGATCCAAAATACTGGGAAAAAATAGAGGACGGAGTCAAGGAAAAATCAAAGGAAACTTACAAGCAAGTTGAAGACGGGATGCCTGATATTGCTAACAATCTAAAAGCACCTAAACCCAATGCAGCTAAGACTATCGCCTCAATCCAATCCCTGAAGAAGATTCTTGCCACCTATGACAAAAGCCTTTGATCCCTTGAGATAGGTAAAAGTTGTTCTTCCCTCACCCGCATTATTACTGTTGTGATCAGGATCCGTCAGTCAAATAATGCGGGGTGTAGAATACGTACGTTGCCTACCCAGCAATTTCCTATAAGTATAAAATTATGTAAATAGAGTCTCCTGAAAAAGCCAAATTCTCAATTATAAAGGGAACTGGGAATAGTAAATAAGGGGGAACTTTCGGTTATTTGATAAAAGTTAATATAGTAGGATTTTTGCCGAAAAATCAAGGTTTTTACTGTACTCAAAACTTAATTCCTTGCATAGTAGAAGTTAAAAAAACTCGAAACTACTATTCAGCAAGCCCTAACTATCTTCCGTAGGATTAATGTCTGTAAGGTAGGAATACCAACTAAATACCAAAATAGTTGGCATAACTCCAAAACCCTCCTAGCTTCGGGGTTTGATGTCGGGTGTGCGATCGCTTCCACCTTTTCTTTAAGGGTATCTGGGAATTCAGATAGGGTGAAATCTATCCTAGCGACAACCTGTTTGGCCTTTTAGCAATTTGGCAACCCGAATCTGAGAGTTGGAGCTTTAATCATATAGTAATCCTATTTGATTTTTGAAATGAACTCAGTAGACCCGTCCGAAAATTAAACTAGGGTACAAAAAAGTGGTATAAATTAGAATTGGGCGTTGCTGAATAGTGGTATGGTTCTGCGAAATTCCGAATGAGTTTTCAGAGCTTTCGGCTATTGGTTCATACTTGAATCAGCAACGCCCCCATTTTGTCAACTGCTTGAGAGGGGAGCACACATAACCTAGGGCTTGCTGAATAATGCTAGAACCTATTCTAAATAAGGGTTTCAATCGTTTTTATTCCAGACAGGTGCAAGACTATGGTAAATACATGTTCAAAATCCCTGCACTTTGGTAGAAAATCGTGGGGTGAATTTGAAAAACCAACCGCCAAAGTCTCTATTTTAGGCACTGTGTGTCACCTAGATTCGATTTGTGGAGTTTTTCAGCAAACCCTAACCTAAGTCCTAGGACAGGTGAACTTTCACGAAAATTATGAAACTTTAAGGACAGGACCTGGTACTCGGTTGCGAGGGGGCATAGACTAAGTAGTGAATATATAAAGGAGTACCAGCAATAATTTCTTAACCAACAACCTAGCTAGCTATATAAAAATTAGCACTTGAAAACGGGCATCATTAATTTGGTACTATTTCAGGGAGCAGCTGAATTGTGCTGTTTAAGGCAATGGGCAGCATTAAACCTAAATTATGGGTTGTATTAAACGGTTGGTTAACTGTTGATACTATTCTGGTGATCACTAAATACTTAACCTGGGAAAAACAATTTCACAGCATCTAAACCTATGAATATCCAAGAGAATTCTACAGACACAGGCAACAGACAAGCTGAGAAGGTAGAAATAGCAGTCCGATTGGACTCAGAATTAATAGAGCAAATCCAACATCTCACCAACGATCCTAGTAAAGTCATTGAAGTAGCTATCCGTCAATGGCTCAAGGGTGATGTACCGAGAGATGATGAATTAACTCGCACACCCATACGTACCCCTGTCCCCGCTCGCGGTGAGTGGAATGATTGACAGTATCTTTACAAATACCAGTCAAAAATGAAAAAAATGTAAAATTTGCTGCTGAGATTGCCTAAATAGCCAAAAACACCCGATGAAAAAAACAAAGCTGTAAAAGTTTATGCCAAAATTTAAACAGCTTTGGTAAAAGCACGGTGGGATACTTTATGTCTGTCCAACTCAATGATGACTATTACTGCCAATACTCAATTGCCAAATTCACTTCCTCAAAACCGGGAATCTGATTTCAGTCATAATGATGGCTTAATGCCAACACTAGGATCTGAGTTAGTGTACATCCAAGATGGCGCAGGACGCTATCTGACCTTTCACTGGCAGCAAGGTGAACTTCTGGGGGTAAACCCTGAGAAAATCCTTCTCAATCGGAATGAGGGTGACACCTTTGAACCGGTGGATAGAGATGCTTATTTAGAGCAGGTACGCAGGATTATATCAAACCTCGTACCAGAGAGAATACAGTGTTGGTTTAGTCATCACCAAGAGTTGTTTGAGTTGGACTTGGTAATTGCACCAATAATGCCACGCTTAGGATCTGCTGCCACCAAGGTCATAGTTACGGGAAGGTTACTGCAAACTAAAACCAACACCAAAGACCCCAATAGAACCACAAACACCTCCTCACAACCAGAGTTAGTTCTACGGTTACAGCGGTATCAAAAAGTAGTATACAAAATTACCAATAGTATCCAGCGCACATTCGATTTAGATATTATTTGGCAGCAAATAGTCGATAGTTTAGGAAAGGAACTAAAGCTAGACAGATGTATTATCTGTCCCTATCAACCTCCTAGTACTAAGGTGCGAGTGGTAGCAGAGCATCGTCAGTCACATACTAGCTCCATGCTTGGCTCAGAAATAGACATAGTTTCTGAGCCAGCCTTTGCTGAGGCATTGGCAACCCTGGTACCAGTGGTGACAGAAGTGAGGCAGCAAAAGATTTTAGTTATTGCTACTTACAGGGAAAAAAACCAACCCAATGCCTTGCTCGCCTTAAATTTAGCTGATAAATGCTACCCATTGACACAAGAGGAGATGGAACTAGTCAAAGAGGTAGCGGCAGAACTAGGAGCAGCCATCGCCCATGCTACTTTATATAAAGAACTAGAAGCTGCACGAAAAGAAGCAGAAGCAGCATCGCAGCTCAAAAGCGAGTTTCTCACCATTGTTTCCGACGAAATCCGCACCCCACTCAATAAAATAATTGGACCTTTGGATATCATCCTTGCAGGGATGGCAGATAGTATAGAAGAACAGAACTATTTCCTATTAGAAGCTCGTCAGTCATCGATACATCTGTTAAATATCATCAATGATATTTTAGCAATGTCAAAGATCGAGTCTGGCAAAATGGCATTAGATTGTGTGCCAGTCAACTTACATGAGCTATTCAAACATGTAGAAAACTTCATGCGTCCCCAAGCGGAACTTAAAAAACTGAGCTTCCAAATCCGATTACCTGCCACCTCCGATGAAATAATTGTCCAAGGCAACTACCAGCAACTACTACAAGTTTTAATTAATTTAGTAGGGAATGCGATTAAATTCACCGACGAAGGGGGGGTGACAATCAGTGCTGATTTAGTCTTCAACAAGTCAAAAGAGAATCTTCCTAAACAGCAGTTTCCAGGAACAGTGAGAGTGCGGGTAGCCGACACAGGCATCGGCGTTTCTCTAGACAAGCAGGATAAACTATTTCGCTCATTTTCTCAGGTAGATGGCTCACGTACACGCCATTACGGTGGTGCAGGTTTAGGACTAGTGATTTCCCAACAGCTAGTGGAGGCTATGGGTGGAGAAGTTAAGTTTTACAGCCTAGGGGAAGGATTAGGTTCAACAGTCACATTTACCGTGCCACTATATCAAAAACCCTTAGTATTCTCCCCCAGAAAAAGTAGTTAGCCAACAAAAACCTCCCCCTACTTGCAATAAAATGCAAGAAAAGGAAATTTTCGGTATTTTAGGGATTGGGGATGATCAATCGGAAATCACGGATTAGGAACAAAAATCACTCCCCAGTCCCCAACTTAGCAGGCCTAAAAATATGGAACTCACAATTGAAAACGTTGAATCAGTCTTAGATGAGATGCGTCCCTATCTCATATCCGATGGAGGTAACGTGGAACTGGTAGAAATTGACGGTCCGACTGTGAAACTACGGTTGCAAGGTGCTTGCGGTTCTTGCCCTAGTTCCACAATGACCTTGAGAATGGGGATTGAGCGCCGCTTACAGGAGATGATTCCAGAAATTGCCGAAGTTGAACAGGTAATCTAGGGACTACGGTTGGCAAGGGAGCGAGTGAACACTATTAGAGGAATTGTTGATAATCTATCAATACTACCCGCTAAGGTGAATCACCTATGTCCCAACCACTCCATGTCGCCTTTATCTGGCATCAACATCAGCCGCTGTACAAATCCCCTGGCAGCGGCCTTTCTCTAGCATCTAGCCAGCATTACCATCTCCCTTGGGTACGCTTGCATGGAACTAAGGACTACTTAGACTTAGTGCTCCTACTTGAGCGATATCCCCAGTTGCACCAAACAGTGAACTTGGTACCATCCCTAATTTTGCAACTCGAAGATTATATTGCTGGTACTGCCTTTGACCCTTACCTCACCGCTAGCTTAACGCCTGCTAAACAACTGACTCAACAACAGCAGGAATTTATTATTCAGCACTTTTTTGATGCCAACCGCCATACCCTAATTGACCCCCATCCCCGGTATGCTGAGTTATACTCCCAAAGGCAGGAACAGGGGATAACTTGGTGTCTAGAAAACTGGCAGCTGTCAGATTACGACGATCTACTAGCTTGGCATAATCTAGCCTGGATAGACCCTCTGTTTTGGGATGATCCAGAGATTGCCACCTGGTTAAAGCAAGGTCGAAATTTTACTTTAAGCGATCGCCAGCGAATTTATTCCAAACAGCGGGAAATCCTCAGCCGCATTATCCCCCAACACCGGAAAATGCAAGCATCGGGGCAAATAGAAGTTACCACTACCCCTTACACCCACCCCATTCTCCCATTACTAGCAGATACTAACTCCGGTCGGGTAGCTGTGCCACAGATGAATTTACCGCAACAAAGATTTCAGTGGGAACAAGACATACCCCGTCACTTAGAAAAAGCTTGGGAGTTATATACAGATCGGTTTGGACAACCTCCCCGTGGCCTATGGCCTTCCGAACAATCAGTCAGCCCCGCCATACTACCATACATAATCAAACAGGGCTTTAAATGGATTTGCTCAGATGAAGCAGTCCTAGGGTGGACACTTCAACACTTTTTCCACCGGGATGGAGCAGGGAATATAGAGCAACCAGAACTTTTATACCAACCCTACCGCCTAGAAACCCCCGCAGGGGACTTAGCAATTGTCTTCCGTGACCATAGACTATCAGACTTAATCGGCTTTACCTACGGGGCCATGCCTGCGAAACAAGCCGTAGCCGATTTAGTTGGGCACCTTCAAACCATTGCCAAAATGCAAAGAGACAGCAATAGCCAACAGCCTTGGTTAGTTACCATTGCCCTAGACGGGGAGAACTGCTGGGAATTTTACCCCCAAGATGGCAAGCTCTTCCTCGAAGCCCTATACGAAAACTTAAGCCACGAACCCCGCCTCAAACTTGTCACTGTCTCCGAATTTTTAGCACAATATCCACCCACAGCCACCATTGCCGGTGAAAGACTGCACAGCGGTTCTTGGGTAGACGGCAACTTTACTACCTGGATTGGTGACCCAGTGAAAAACCGGGCCTGGGAATACCTAACAGCTGCAAGAGTTACCCTAGCCAACCATCCCGAAGCCACAGAAGAGAACAATCCAGAGGTCTGGGAATCCCTATATGCTGCTGAAGGTTCCGACTGGTTCTGGTGGTTTGGGGAGGGACATTCCTCAAACCAGGATGCCATCTTTGACCAGTTGTTTCGGGAACACCTGTGTGGAATCTATAAGGCACTCAATGAGCCCATACCACCCTATCTCAGACAACCCCTAGAAATTCACGAAGTTAGTAAAGACCACCGTCCCCAAGGGTTTATTCACCCCCTCATTGATGGTCGAGGTGATGAACAGGACTGGAACAAAGCAGGACGGATAGAAATCGGTGGGGCACGGGGGACAATGCACAACAGCAGTGTCATCCAACGACTTTGGTACGGCGTAGATCACCTGAATTTCTACCTGCGGATGGATCTGAAAACTGGTGTCACCCCAGGACAGGAGTTACCAGCAGAATTAAACTTGCTCTGGTTCTACCCAGGGAAAACAATGGTCAACAGCCCAATTCCCCTAGCAGATGTTCCTGATATAGCCCCGGTTAATTACCTGTTCCACCATCATTTAGAGATTAATTTAATCAGCCAATCCATCCACTTTCGGGAAGCAGGGGATAACTATCAATGGCACCCCCGCAGCAGTCGTGCTCAAATAGGCTTGAAAACTTCCATTGAGGTGGCAGTACCTTGGGCAGACCTGCAGGTCCCCCCAGATTACCCCCTACACCTGATCGTGGTCCTGGCAGATGAAGGATGTTTCTGCAATTACCTGCCGGAAAATAGTTTGATTCCCATTGAGGTACCTTAGGAGGGCACAGGTGGGGGAGAATATACCTGACTTTTCCCGTTAGGTCCAAAAACCCCTTCACTTCACCAGAGGTAGGTGGCAGAACCCAAGGGAGTAAGGGTTGAAGCCCCACTCCAAAATCTCTGATTTGGTGGACTGCAATCAGTGTAGGTCTGAAGCCTACACTGCAAGAGCAAACCTCCACGAAAAGATAACGGGAAAAGTCAGGACGATATATCTCCCCCACGGACAGTTTAATTACACCCCTTGACTCTGGTAAAAAGTTCCCTAATCTCAGAAAATTGCTATATAATCGAGAAAATAATTAATTTTGTAGCTCTCGGAGTTTTCCCCTATTCAGGAAAACTGACTACTATTTACAAACACCGACTATATTAATTAACTCCCCAATCCCCAAACCAAGGTTGTCTACTATAATGATGCGAGAGCTATTTTCTTAAGGGTAAAACTGGGGTAATATTAGCAACTATTTGTCACGCAGTAGCGCCTGTCAGTTCATGATTTGCTGCTTAAACCCTGATTGCCCAAGTCCCCAAAATCCTGAGGGAAAGAAGCTATGCCAATCTTGTAACACTCCCCTAGTACCACTTTTACGAAATCGCTTCCGTGTTGTTCGCGTACTTTCTGATGAGGGGGGGTTTGGCAGAACCTATCTATCTGAGGATATCGATAAATTAAACGAACGTTGTGTAATTAAGCAATTAGCACCGAAATTCCAAGGAACTTGGTCACAAAAAAAAGCGATCGCCCTGTTTGCTGAAGAGGCAAAGCGACTGCAAGAATTAGGAGAACACCCCCAAATTCCGACTTTAATAGCTTATTTTGAGCAAGATAACTGCTTGTATTTAGTGCAACAACTAATCAACGGGCATAATTTATTAAAGGAATTCCAATTGCGGAAGGGATATAGGGATTGGGATATTCAGTCAATATTACTGGATTTACTCCCTATCCTCAAGTTTATCCATGAGCAGGGAGTGATTCACCGGGATATCAAGCCAGAAAATATTATCCGGCGTCAACATGATGGGAGATTAACCCTCATCGATTTTGGTTCGTCAAAACTGTTGACCACTAAAGTCCAAAATCTAGTGGGGACATCCATTGGTTCCCACGGGTATTCTCCAATTGAACAAATTAGAGATGGTAAAGCCTACCCAGCTAGTGATTTATTCAGTTTGGGAGCTACCTGTTTTCATTTGCTCACAGGAGTGTCCCCATTTCAGCTGTGGATGGAAAGCGGCTATAGTTGGGTAGGAAATTGGCAGCAATATTTACGCTGTCCACTGAGTACTGAACTCACCCAAATCCTTGATAAGTTATTACAAAAAGATATTCAGGAGCGTTATCAATCAGCAGATGAAGTAATTAGTGATTTAACTCAAAAAGAATCACACATCTTACCATCAGCCAAACTAGTAGTCAAAAAATCTGAAACTCAGGTAGGCTATTTTCCGCAAAAATATATCTTACTCAGAAATTTACTCTTAGCAGTTGCTACCCTTCTCCTGTTGGTCTTAGGAGAATCTAGCTATAGAGAGTATCATCATCTTCAAGGTGGGTTCAGCTTCGGCTTAACCCAAAAAAGTGAGGCAGTTTTGGGACAGGGGAAAATTTCTTTAGTTAAAACCCTGAAATTCCACAAGGACTCGGTTTCATCCGTGATTTGGACTCCAGATGGGAGTAACATTGTGAGTGGGGGCGATCGCACAATTAAAGTTTGGCACCTAGCTACAGATCAACCCATATTTACCTTCCCTGCGAAAAAGGTAGATGTTGTAGCTATAAGTCCCAACGGGAAAACTTTGGTGAGTGGGGGAGATGACCGGATTATCAAGGTCTGGAATCTGGAGAAAGGGAAGGAGATTCGCACTTTATTTGGTCATTCTGACTCGGTTCATGCTTTAGCTATTAGTCAGGACGGACAAACCCTCGTCAGTGGTAGCGATGATAACACAGTCAAAATTTGGTATCTGCCCACAGGTAAGCTAATCCGCACACTTTCGGGCCATACATTTTGGGTGCGGTCCATTGCTATTAGTCCAGATGGTGTAACCCTTGCTAGTGGTAGTTTTGACAATACAATTAAATTTTGGCATCTGAAGACAGGACAGGAAATTCGCAGCCTGATGGGGACAGAACCTGTGAATTCCGTGGCATTCAGTCCCGATGGGAAAATTCTCGCCAGTGGTAGCCGCGATCACACAATCAAATTATGGGATGTAGCCACAGGGAAGGAACTGACCACCTTCAGGGGACATAGCAACACCGTCACAACCCTAGCATTTAGCCCCGATGGGAAAATTCTCGCCAGTGGTAGCCGCGATCGCACGATCAAATTATGGGATGTAGCCACAGGGAAGGAAATGACCACACTCACCGGACATACCAACACTGTCACATCCGTTGCTTTTAGTCCTGATGGTCAGACCTTGGTTAGTGGTGCTGAGGATAATACAATTAGGATTTGGCGTTAATTTTAGGTGATCCAGTTGAGGTGGTGACCCTGCCCCCAAATTTATTTGTGGGACTTTTCCATAATCTAAAATCTAAAATTTTTAACTCAAGCCCCAACATCGACGGTATGGAGTTAATCTAAAATCCTTGCATCCAAAATTGATTGACACCACTGAGTCACCTTAAACTGGGACTTAATCTGATCACAAGGCGACTCAACATAACAAGCAGCACATAACCGAATCGGCTCCATTTTCATTCCCACCCCAGCAGGGGGTAACATCTGCTCTGAAAACAACCTGTAATAGACACTCCCCAGACTCCATAGCAGACAATAGCAATAGGACTTTAACCGAGGCAAGGGGCAATGGTGCGTTTAAAACTCTGGCAGTGGGTTGTATTAGCAACGCCGATCGCCATTATTACTACCTTCTTACTTGTAGCAGCAGGTTCACAAATCCACACCTGGGGACTTAGCTGGATTTGGGCAATATTCACCCTAATTTTTGTTGGTTGGCGTTGGTTGCTGGCACATTGGACTCGACCAACAATGAACCAGCTAGAAACTGTATTAGCTGAGGTTCAAGAAGGACTAGAACCAAATCTCCTGCCCACAGAAACGGATGCAGAAGCAGCACTCCAGAAAATCCTCAAAGCTGCACAAGACGATCGCCCAATTTGGGAAGACTGGGCAACTTTCTGGCAAAGATGCCAAGATTTAGTAGTGGCCATCGCCCACATTTACTACCCCCAAGTCAAGTATCCCCTCCTTAACATCTATGTTCCTCAAGCTTATGGACTGATTCGGGGGACGGTGGATGACCTAGATCAGTGGATGCAAAAGCTATCACCGATCTTGAATCAAGTTACAGTGGGACAAGCTTATCAAGCTTATGAACTGTACCGTCAAGTGGAACCATCGGCGCAGAAATTCTGGCAAGCTTGGAGCTGGGCCCAATGGTTATTAAACCCAGTGGCAGCAGTAGCTAAACAAGCCAGTCAGGGTTATAGTAACCGGGCAACCCAAGAATTCGTGGCAAATTTAAGCCAACTGCTGCGGGAGGCAGCCCTGCGGAACCTATGTCGGCATGCGATCGCCCTTTATAGTGGTAAAGTTACCTCCTCTCTTGTCCCCAACCTACCCCAAGTCAAAACCCAAACCCTGCGAGACATCCTCACCCAAGCCGAACCAGTGGAGGCAGTAGAACGAAAACCTGTAAATATTCTCTTAGTAGGACGTACAGGTGCAGGCAAAAGCAGCCTGATTAATACCCTCTTCCAGGCAGACCTGGCGGCCGTAGATGTGTTACCCAGTACAGACAAAATCCAAAGTTACCACTGGCAAACGGAAAGTGGGGAAAGCCTAACCCTATGGGATACACCGGGGTATGAACAGGTGAATCGAGGTGATTTACGGCACCTAGTCTTAGACTATGCCACCAATGCCGACCTACTGCTGCTAGCTACCCCAGCCCTCGATCCTGCCCTGCAAATGGATGTAGATTTAATTCAGGATATCCAAAAAGAAGTAGCAGATCTACCGCTAATTGGCGTTGTCACCCAAGTTGACCGTCTGCGTCCCCTGCGGGAGTGGGTACCTCCCTACGATTGGGTTCAAGGCGATCGTCCCAAGGAAAAAAATATTCGTGAAGCTACAGAATATCGGACTGAGCGTTTAGGTCAGTTTTGTCAATTGGTTTTGCCTGTTGTCACCGCAGACCGGAAAACAGGTCGATCTGCCTGGGGAGTGGAAGCCTTATCTTGGGGACTATTAGGAGCAGTTGCCCCTGCCAAACAACTCCGTCTAGCCCGATTTTTGCGTAACCTAGAAGCCCGCACCGTTGCCACAGCTAAAATCATTGATCATTATACCTTCCAGATGACCACAACCCAGGGACTCACCGCGCTCCTCAAAAGTCCCGTCCTGAAGTTCATTTCCACACTTTCCACTGGCTCCCCTCAACTTGCTTATCTGCTAGCAGAACAGATTCCTGTAGAACAACTGCCGATAGTAATAGGCAAACTCCAGATGGCCTACGAACTGTTCGCACTTTTAGATGATCGTTCTGGTTCAGTTAAATTTGAGCTACTATCCATGTGGCCGTTATTACTGGAAAACTCCGCTACACCTGACCGCAATGCCTGGGCCTATGGTCACGCCTTGGTTGAATATTGGACTCAGAATCTAACGGTGGAAGAACTGCGGCAACGGTTTAATTACTATTTGAATTAGGATGTACTTTCTGGTCACATAAATGTTCAGGGGTGCAGGGGGAGCTACTTTTCCGTCTAAAAATTAATCACTGGAGTTTGGACTAAAAGCTCAGTCCCAGGAAAAAGCACTGAGAAAAATTAAAGATAAAAAATAGACAATAATACTGGACTTAGGACTAAAAAGAAAAAGCAGCCAGTAGTGACACTGACTGCCGTACATTCAATGAATGTAATCTATAAATCTGGTTCTTCCACTTATTTTATGGTAAAGCCACTTACATTATCATCAAATGATCCATTGAAAACGATGAAAGCCTTGTTCTGTAACGATTTAAAGCTATCAAGCAACAAGCTTTTGGTATTGGGTTCCATAAAAGAGACTGGCTCTTCCGGTGTAGTGGTGATAAGTTTATATTATAAATTCTCGAAAGAGTTTTACGGCAAGCTTTTCAGGCTTCAAACTCAATAAATTCATTTAAGGCAGGTATTTGAGCGTTGGCGTAGCCGCAGTTTCTGCATGCCGAGACGGCGGCTACGCCAACGCCAGCCTGAGAACCCTATAATTCCAAGAACCTAGCCTTATTGATAAGATTACCTTATAACCATATAACCAGGAGAGCCAAGAGACTGTAGAACCAGATATCTTATCTCCATTGTTAAGAGTTACCTATTTAGGGTCTGCTGAAAAACTCTCCTATTGCGAATCTAGGTGCCACACGGTGCAAAAAATGGGAGCTTTGGAGGTTGATCCCTAAATTAACCCCACGATTTTTTCCCGAAATGCAAGCATTTTGAGTCTCTAAATGCCATATTCTTGCACCTGTTTGGACTAAAAACGATTGAAACCCTGATTCCGAATAGGTTCTAGCTTTATTCAGCAAGCCCTATTTACAATTAATTTAGCATAACAAGTACGATGGAGCCATAACCTACACCTGTCAGGCCCTCACTCCCTGCCTAACATGAGGTTTACAAAACTTTAAGCGTCCAACTAGGAAAAAATTTGATAGACTAACGTTCGATAAAATCCGGTGTGAGGCTATGTCTAAAGTGTTTTCAGTGTTGGGGTTACCAGTACACGTAATGACGAACTATTCAGACTGGTTGCTAGAATGTCTTCTACAAGGCAGAGGCACTCATGTGGTAACGCTGAATGCAGAAATGACTATGCAAGCAGAACGGAATAGATCCTTGGCAGATGTGATCCACAATGCTGAATTGGTGATTCCAGATGGAGCAGGTGTGGTTCTGTATTTGCAGTGGTTGTTATGGCAAAAAGTAAATCGTTGCCCGGGAATTGAACTGTCGGAAAAACTGCTACGCGCACTTGGGGAGCAAAAAACAGATGTAAAAGTATTTTTCTATGGAGGGGCACCTGGTGTAGCAGCAAAAGCAGCAGAAATATGGCAGGAAAAAGTTTCAGGCTTGAACATTGTCGGTACTCACTCAGGTTACCATTCTCCAGATGAAGAAAAACAATTACAAAAAACCCTTGCTCAACTAAAACCACAATTGATTTTCGTCGGTTTAGGAGTACCACGTCAAGAACTATGGATAGCTAACAATAGGCATTTTTGCCCTCAAGCAGTTTGGATTGGCGTAGGAGGGAGTTTTGATATCTGGTCGGGTACGAAAACTCGTGCTCCTGCTTGGTTGGGAAACAATAATTTGGAATGGTTATATCGGCTATATCAAGAACCTTGGCGGTGGCGGAGGATGTTAGCGTTGCCAAAGTTCGCTCTCAAAGCGTTAGTCTATCGCTTCAGTGCGAAGAGTGCAAGGGTTTAGGGGAGATGGGAAGGTAACGGTAATATTATTACTCCCCCGGTCCTAAGCTATTTGGTTGTGGATGTGAGGAGAATTGAGTAATGTCGGTAATATTAACTTCAGAAGCTACGGGTGGAGACACACAACACCAAAGTAGTAAGCCCAAGGCAATAGTCCAATTACAGTCTCTAACCAAGACATATAGTAGTGGATATGACGTGCTTATGGATGTGAGTTTAGAGGTAAGACGTGGGGAATTTTTGTTTATTACAGGGGCAAGTGGTTCTGGCAAATCTACGCTTTTAAAACTCATCTATGGAGAGGAATTACCTACCCAAGGAGAGGTAATTGTCAATGAACTTAATGTAGCAGCACTGCAAGGCGATCGCTTATCACTATTCCGTCGCCAAATCGGGATTGTTTTTCAAGATTACAAACTAATTCCCCAGCGGACAGTGGCAGAAAATATAACTTTTGTACTACAAGCTCAAGGGTACACCCGCAAGGAAATTCAACGGCGTTTAGAACCAACCTTAAAGTTAGTAGGTCTATTATCCAAAGCTAACAGCTTTCCCAGTCAACTTTCTGGGGGAGAGCAACAACGGGTAAGTATTGCCCGAGCAATTGTGGGGACACCACCACTACTATTAGCAGATGAGCCAACAGGCAACCTTGACCCGGATAATTCCTGGCAGGTAATGCAGATTTTCCAAAAGTTAAATTCCTTTGGAGCAACAGTCATCGTGACTACCCACGATGAACAATTGGTGCGACGGTGTAATCATCCGGTGGTGCAAGTTCGCAATGGTAGATTATATCGTACATAGGAGTATGTGAAGAAGGCATGAAGGTTTGCTCTTCCAGTGTAGGCTTTAGACCCACACTGATTGCAGTCCACCAAATCAAAGATTTTGGCGTGGGGCTTCAACCCTTACTCCCTTTAGTCGTGACTCCAGAGCAGGAATCATAATTCCCTTCTGCCCTGGAGCCTTTCTTGCTAAAATTCTTGCTGTTTATAGGCAAGATAAATAGCTTCTAAAAATACATCAGATGTGATATTGTCCGGCAAATTGTCTAGATTAATAATTGCTTTAACCTGTTGAGCTAACTTTAATGATAGTAAGGCTTTAGCTTTAGGTGTCATTTTCTCCCGGCGCAATAAATACTCACGGATAATAGCAAAGTCATCGGGCAACAAAGGTGATAAGTCGGTAATCTGGATCAAATTAGGGTGAAATAACTTTGCTTGTGCAGAAAGAGTCAAAGTTCCCGAATGGGCAGATGGTTGGGATTGAATCACAATTGTGCCAGCAGCTAAATCCCCCAGACGTTTTTCTTGGGGAGTGAATATAATTAAAAAAGCGCCAATGAATAAAAACTCGTCAAGGGGACGTAATATTGCCCGGAGGCAGGCTTGTGGCAACCCTACAGGCCTACCATCATCACGGACAACGCGAATTTTGGCAACCCGTTTACCAGGGGTTTGTCCTTGCCAGAGGGTTTCAAAGAAGACAAAATAACCAGCGTAAATCAGAGAACTTATAATAAAGAAAATTGCTAAAAGCCATATCCCTAGAGCATCAATATTGTTCACTGATTTCTGGGAAAAATTTGTCAATTGAATCGACAGGATAGTCCAGCTAATTAAAAAGACTAACCAAGTTATCACTAAAATTAAGTAGTCGATCATTAATGCCCAAGCTCGACTACCAATACCAGCAAGAATGAATTCTAACTCTACACTTTCTGGTGTATTTAATTTAACTCGGTTGAAAATATGCATATTAAATTAGGGTCTGCTGAAAAACTCCACAAATCGAATCTAGGTGACACACAGTGCCTAAAATGGGAACTTCGGGGGTTGGTTTTTCAAATTCACCCCACAATTTTCTACCAAAGTGCAGGGATTTTGAACATCTATTTACCATAGTCTTGCACCTGTCTGGAATAAAAACGATTGAAACCCTTATTTAGAATAGGTTCTAGCAATATTGGGCAAGCCCTAATTAAATGTCGTGATCGCGTAATTTTAAGCCTAGACCCTCCTGGCGACTTCGCATATCGTAGTAAACCACAGCTTTAGTAGTTTGCCAAAAGGGTATAACTAACGCTCCACTAGCAAAGACTACTATTATAGATACTATGTAATAAAGTACATAGAAAAAACTAGAATTTTGTGGGATTACAGTTAGAGCAATTAGTTGGAAAATACTCAGGATAATCTGAATTGCGAATTGCACGGGCAAGGTAATTAAAAAACCAATGGTTGAAATCAAAAGAATTCGCCAGACGTTGCCTTGAGTTAGCTCCCAGCTTCGACTAATGCTTGAGGTAGAGTTGACATTTTCTTCAATAGCCAGAGGCATATCTACTAAATACAACCTTGTAAATAGCCAAGAAAGTGCAATCAAAGTCATGATTATGCCTACGAAAACTATAGGAATAAGTAGAGCTAGGGTAGCTGGACTTCGCATATTTAATCCACCAAATAGAACCTCCAATAGGATAGCTGCCACAATAAATACAATCGCCAGTCCGATATAAATTCCGATACCTATCAGTAAGATTAACACCAAGGTGAGGAAAAACTGCCATAGTCGCGAATTTACAAAGCGTTTACCAGATACCACACTTTCTGGCTGATTCACTAAATCCCCAAAAGCTAACCGGGAAATCAGGGCAGAGAGTGCATAAAACTTTGCCCAACCATAAAAGGGGACAATTACCCATAGATAAGCTTGCAGGGCAATCAGGTAATATTCTTTGAGATGAGAGGTATACAGCCTCATTCCTGCACTAACTACATCTCCTACATTAAGTGGTTGTATGGGATTAGGGGAACCAAAGTTTCCAGACATAGCGTTGAATTTTCCCTGAAAGTACGGTTCTGAGTTTGATGCCATCTTAAGCTAAATTAAACTCAGTATCACTAAAATTTATGAATATTCAACGTTGGATTGGGCGACGAGAAACAAATTGGCAGCGTTTAGATGCCCTGCTCAAGCAGGTGGAAAAAAAAGGCTTGAAGTCCCAGCGGGCTAAGGAAGTTCGTGAGTTAGCGAGTCTGTATCGTTCTGTAGCAGCAGACTTAGCACGGGCTAGGACTCAGCAAGTAGGTAATACTTTAATTCAAAGTTTACAATCTTTGACAGCTCGTGCCTATACACAAATCTATCAAGGTTCCCGTAGGCAGGAATGGGAAGCAGCAATAGAATTCTACAAATGGGGATTACCATCTGTAGTCCAGAGAACAATTGCCTACACTGCTACTGCCACAGCCCTATTTCTCCTAGGGGCCTTAGTGGCTTGGTGGTATGCATGGCAAGATCCCAGCTTTATGCTGTTGATAGTCCCGGAAAATCTGATTGAAAAAGTGCGGGATCAGCATCAATTGTGGACGGGGTCCATTGTCGGGGTTGAACCCTTAGCATCTAGTAGTATTATAGTTAATAACATTTCAGTATCTTTTGGTGCTGTTGCTGGAGGAATGACAGTAGGGATATTCACAATCTATGCAATGGTGTTTAATGGCTTATTAATTGGTACCATTGCTACCTTGGTGGGTCAAAATCAGCTGGCTTATCCCTTTTGGGCCTTTGTATTTCCCCATGGTTCTTTAGAATTGCCCGCTATTTTTTTGTCCGGTGGTGCAGGGTTATTAATAGCAAAAGCAATTTTATTTCCGGGTAGATATCGCCGTCGGGATGCACTAAAATTTTTCGGTTCCCTGGGAGTACAGTTAGTATTTGGCATTGTACCAATGCTGATTATTGCTGGCACAATTGAAGGCTTTTTCTCCCCTAACCCCAGCGTGCCAGACCCGATTAAATATTTAGTAGGAATGGCATTATTTATATTTTTGGTAGCTTATTGTAGTCGGCAGAAAAATTGAAAAAGCTGTATCTGTGTGGAGTAAGATACCACTATAACAGTAAAATAAGGGTGTAAACTAGTTTTTGAGCGTAAGTAAGTATTGAAATCATCTTTCTGGCAACTCCACGCCTTTTTGTCACTAAAATATCACCTGTAAATTTATATGATCTCTCTAAAAAATCAAATTGTTTTAATTACTGGTGCAAGTAGCGGGATTGGTACAGCCTGTGCCAAAACTTTCGCGGCTGCGGGGACAAAATTGATTTTAGCCGCACGGCGATTAGAACGCTTAGAACAGCTAGCAGATGGATTGAGGAATGAATTTGGGAGTGAAATTCATCTGTTACAGCTAGACGTGCGCGATCGCTTGGCTGTTGAATCTGCACTATCCCATCTCCTCCCTATCTGGTCCGACATCGACATTTTAATTAACAATGCCGGATTAAGTCGCGGTTTAGACAAGTTGTACACAGGCAACTTTCAAGACTGGGAAGAAATGATTGACACTAATATCAAAGGCTTACTCTACCTGACCCGCTACATAGTTCCGGGAATGGTAAGTCGTGGTCGTGGTCATGTCGTAAATCTTGGTTCCATAGCTGGACACCAAACCTACCCCGGGGGCAATGTTTACTGTGGAACTAAGGCTGCGGTGAGGGCAATTTCGGAAGGGTTGAAACAAGACCTCTTAGGTACTTCTGTGCGTGTAACATCTGTCGATCCTGGGATGGTGGAGACAGAATTTAGCGCAGTGCGTTTTCATGGGGACACAGAACGCGCTACAAAAGTATACCAGGGCGTTACCCCTCTGACTCCTGAAGATATAGCTGAAGTCATATTTTTTTGCGTCACGCGATCGCCCCATGTAAATATCAATGAGGTAGTGTTAATGCCTGTTGACCAAGCTAGTGCCACACTGGTTAATCGTCGCATCTAAAAGTAACTAAATAGGGCTTGCTGAATAAAGCTAGCCCACCGCAGGCAATATCTTACGAGACGCAACGCGCGTTCGCTCAAAAATCAATGGCTAACGCCACGCTGCGCTATCAAAAAATCACGTGCAAATGCCCGAACCCCATACCTCATATTTACTGTCCAGGATCTCTTTGCCGGGATGGGTAAGTAATCGTGCAGAATTATTTACACAGGACTTTTCAGTCTGGATAGGAGTTTGATGCCTAAATTTTGTGCAATTAATTTTGCATAGGTACTTAACGATATTACTCTACCACCTCATTCACCGGGAATCTATCGATCAACTGCATAGCCCTGTAGGCGTTTCGTTGTAACAATGTCGGCAGGTGGGGAACATGGGGAATCTGGGACAGTAAATCTAAGGTACGGCGTAAAATCCTGACTACGTCCCCTTCATCTAAGGTAGTATTTTCACATAACTTTATCCACTCTGTCCCTAATCCCCACTTTTCCACTAGGCTAATCATATTAATATGCCGATTTTCCAGACCTACGGGTAGCTGTACTTCATGCTGATACTGGACCTTAATCACAGAACGGCGAATTTTTTGTAATTTCGTCCAAGCCTCATCTACTTCTGAGGACAGGTTAAAGTTTACCTTGGTATCTGGGCGTGGGGTTTCTGTCACCAAAGCTGCAACTACGGCAGCTAAGCAGTGAGGATCTAGGTTGTCTAATTCACCACTAGCAAGGGCTAAACCTAGCCACAATTCATTTTCGCCCCGAATTGCTGCCGCAATTTCTCCCATTTCTGTAGGTACCAAGTTATCCAAACAGCCAAAGTGTTGCAAAATTTGAATTAAACTCAGAAACTCTTCCCAGTGACGTCGGGACTTTTGTTCGACTTGGGTTTGTAACTCTTCGATTTCCGCTGCCAATTCGATACAACGTGCTTGGCGTTTAATAATTGCGGTGGCATTTCCTGATTGATGTAGAGGATGAGATTCTAGTTGTATTTGAATTGCTGACACCCGACTCATTTGGGCTGTTACTTCTGGGTACAGAGGCAAAAACTCTCCAGGATTGGGTATGAGTCGGGCAATGACTGCGGATTCTTCGTTACCCAAAACCCGCTGTCCCCTTCTCAAGATTAATTCGGGAGGTGGGAGGATATGAGATGGTATCTCCACCCGTGGCACCTCAGCATATAAATCAATTACATCCCCAGAAGTAGCTACATGCCAATAGTTGTCTTGCCCTAAACATAGAAAGTAGGGGGAGTCACCTGTGCTAGGGGCTATTCCGAGGAGGACAACCGTGATTGGTGAAGTCGCAGTGATGTTTTTATCCTTGAGACTCAAGAGTGTGCCAGAAACTGCAAAGCCCAGCAGCATTGTCAATTCCGCTCTCCTTTCTGCCTGGGCTTGCTCTTGTAGAGTTTTGAGGATTTGGCGTTCTACTTTCAAGCGTTGCCGCAATTTCTCGTAAACGGCCAATTCATTTTCATCGAAGGCGGCTATCTGCTCTTGGAGTTGGGCTAGTTCTGCTTGGATTTCGGCAATCTCCTCGTAATCGGGTCTTAAGTGCAAGGTTGCCATATACTGCCCAAAACTGCGTTCTACTAGTTCCCTGGCTTGCTCTAGGGTGTGGGTCTGGAGTAAGTTGAGTACCATACCGTAGCTAGGGGTAAACTGGCTAACCAAGGGGTCTGGTTTGGATGTGGCTAGATACGCTGCTTCCTTGGCCCCTTCAAAGGGAGTTTGGACTGTCACCACATGACCTTGAAGGTCCATCCCCCTGCGACCAGCCCGGCCTGCCATTTGGAGAAACTCGGAAGCGTTTAAGAGGCGGTGTCCGCTGTCGGTACGCTTGGAAAGGGTGGAAATGACTGTGGTCCGAGCAGGCATATTAATACCTGCTGCTAGGGTTTCGGTGGCAAAGACGACTTTAATTAGTCCTTGCTGAAATAGTTCTTCTACCAAGACCTTCCAGGCAGGTAAGATCCCTGCATGGTGGGCAGCAATTCCCCGATATAGGGGTGCAATTTGTCCTGAGCGCCCAGCTTCGGGGTTGCGGGCTAAAAACTCATCAATTTGTTGCCGCAGTATCTGGGACTCTTCGTTATTCACTAGCCACAAATCACCTACTTCTGCTACCGCTTTATCGCATCCCCGACGACTGAAGATAAAGTAAATCACCGGCAGCATATCCCGTTCTTCTAGTTGACTCAGGAGATAGACGATGCTGGGAGCTTCTGGTCTGCCACTTCTACCCCTGTCCCCTCCCCTTTTCCCCCGCTTGAGTAATCGGGGGCTAATTTTGGTTTTGTTCTCATTTAGTAGGGGAAATAGCCCTTTAGTATTACCAAAATGAAACTCTAAGGGTACAGGGCGAAAATCAGAGTAGATGAGATCGGTGGGGCCATGCACCCGGTTGAGCCAGTCGGTGAGTTGGTCGCTGTTGGCAACGGTTGCGGAAAGAGCTACTAGCTGGACTTCATGGGGACAATAGATGATTGATTCTTCCCAAACTGTACCTCTTTGGCGATCATTCATGTAATGACACTCATCTAGCACCACTGCTTCCACATCTACTAGGGAAATGCCAACTTGCCCTATGGGTGTGCCATAGAGCATATTGCGAAAGATTTCTGTGGTCATGACCAGAATGGGGGCTTCTCTGTTAACGGAAGCATCACCAGTTAACAGCCCTACAAGATCAAAGCCAAATTTTTCCCGAAAGTCTCGTAATTTTTGATTTGATAACGCTTTCAGGGGAGTTGTGTAAAAAACGCGTTTTCCTCGCGCTAGGGCGCGATAAATGGCGTATTCCCCTACTAATGTTTTACCTGAACCTGTAGGCGCACATACAACTACGGAGCGCCCAGCATTCAGGGAAGCGATCGCTTCCTGCTGGAATTGATCTAGTACAAAGGGAAATATCGACCCTAAGTCAAGTTCTGGGGATGGTGCAGGGTAATTCACTCAATCATATTTGCAACCAGGCTGTCTACTATATTAACGAGTCTATGTCAACTTCGTATAACTTAGGAGTTAATAAGTATTAGTATAGGGGAATTAGGGACTGGGAACCAATCCCCATCTTGTCAATTTCCCAGTTCTTGAGCACGTTCTGTGGCGGCCTTAACTGCTTCAATAATAGCTGATCGAAATCCTGCCCGTTCTAGTTGGACAATGCCGGCGATAGTTGTGCCTCCAGGGCTTGTTACTTGATCTTTGAGTTCTGCTGGGTGGATTTTGCGCTCTTGCAGCAGCACGGCTGTTCCCAGCACAGTTTGTAGGGCCAGATGATTGGCAACTGTTCTGGGTAAACCTGCGGCTACTCCCCCATCAGCTAGGGCTTCGATCATGACCGCTACGTAGGCTGGTCCACTACCGGATAGTCCGGTAACAGCATCTATTAGGCTTTCGGAGATTTCTACCACTTCCCCAACAGCAGCAAAAATTTGCCGTGCTGTTTCCTGGTGCATGGGATTAGTATAGGCACCACAACACAGGGCTGTCATCCCTGCTCCCACTGTGGCTGGGGTATTAGGCATGGCTCTGATGACTGGGATCTGGGGGAAGGCAGCTTCTAGCTGACTTAAAGGCACGCCCGCTAGGATAGAAATAACTAGGGGGGGGTGTTCTATGGTGATGATATCTGCTAATTCTTGGGCGATCGCACTAAATATCTGGGGTTTTACTGCCAAAATCACCACTTCCTTGGCTTGAGTAAATAGCAGGCAGTTGTCTGCTGTCACCGCTATCCCATATTGCTGTTGTAAATAATTCCGACGTGAGGGTTGCACTTCGCTGACCATGACTTCTGATGTCTGGTACAACCCTGCTGTAGTAAGGCGGGATAACAGTGCTTCTCCCATTATCCCACCGCCAATTAAGCCTAGTTTAATAGTCATTAAGTCATCAGTTATTGGTTATCATTTCCACTAACGACTAGTTTACTGTGCCATCCGACTAGCTTCATTACTCCAAGGTTGATTAGCAACTACGGGACGGGATGGACGTACTGGTGGTTGTGGTACTTCGTGGAGGAATCCACCTTGGGTGCTCACTTGGACACAGCTAGGTGTGAATAAAAAGATGCTTTCGCCAATGCGCTCTTGGTGTCCGTCAAGGGCGTATGTACCCCCTGCCACAAAATCTACTGCCCGCTGAGCTTGATCTGGGTCCATTATGGTCAAGTTCAGTACCACTGATTTGCGCTCACGCAGTGCTTGAATGGCTTGAGGCATTTCTTCAAAAGTCCGTGGTTCTAAAACTAAAACTTCGGAAATTCCGTTAATTGCTCCTGGCATACCAATAACATTACTCATAGATTGTTTTGACGGTCCTGCGGCTACATCGTCCCCCATTGTAGACGCGGGTTCGCGCCAACGTCGATTCTGAGTGGTTGTTTCTTGGGGGGCTGGTTGATGGTTTTCTTGCTGATACAGATTTTGGTAGCTATCTGGTTCTGCTTCTTCTTCGTAGTACTCGTATTCTACTTGCTCATTCAAACCCACAAAGTCTCTGAGTTTGGAAAATATATTGTTCATTTTTCATCTCCTGGTGAATATTACCTTAAATTGATCTGGCTGTAAGTTTTCTTTGCCAGTGTTCATAGCTACATTACAATACTAGATGTAGCTTTTGTTACAAATTTTAGTCATAAACAGATCCTATTAACAGGATCTGTTCGCAACATTGAGTCAAGATTATATCCTATGAATTTTCCGCAGGTAAAGTTCCTTTCACCCATTTTGTCTTAGTAATTACTTTTGTCAAGTCTATATGTTTTTACACCTTGCTTAAGCAAGGTGTAAGAATTTTTGTGCGGTTAGCCCTTAGCCTTTCCGTTACTTATATGGACGATAGGGCTATGAGCGATCGCCAAATATGATCGTTCCCAATCTTACCATCGTTGCTCCTGCTCGCACTGCCAGTTTGTAGTCCTCTGACATCCCCATTGATAGGTGCTGCATTTTCAAGTGCGACCAGTTTTGCCCTTGGATTTCTGTTGCCAAATTATTCGTTTGATTAAATACATCCAATATTTCCGTATCTGTTAATCCTAAGGGGGGAATTGTCATCAAACCCTGAATTTGTAAATTTTTGTATTGATCAAGGGTGCTTAAGTCAGTTAGTAGTTCTGGTACAGTCCAGCCAAACTTGAGAGGATCGGGGAGAATTTTGACCTGTAGGCAAACCTGGGGACTCACTCCGAGTTGTTGCGCCAGTTGATCTAGGCGTTGAGCCAACTGAAGATTATCTACGGAGTGAATCCACTGAAACTGTTCCAAGGCTTTTTTAGCCTTGTTGGTTTGCAAATGTCCAATCAAGTGCCAGGTAACGCCCACTAAATCTTGCAACTGGGCTTGTTTACTGGCAGTTTCTTGGATGCGGCTTTCTCCAAAATCACGAATGCCGGCAGCGTAAGCGGCTCGGATTTGTTCCGGTGGAACTTGTTTAGTGACAGCAATTAAGCGCACACAACTAGGGAGAGAGGCGCGAATGGCAGAGATCTGTTCTCTAATCGAACTACTCATTGGAACGTGCGTTGGAAAACACTCTGAAGCTGATCGTACTCTTGGGAGTGTCCCATGCGTCGGAGGTTACGCAAGCGATTTTCCAGCATCATTCTCGCTTCAGTGCGTCCTATAGACTGAAATTTAAGACCTTTAACATCGCTTGTTACCAAAAAAAATAGGCGTTGGGCATAAAGTGTAGTAAACAGATCCTGGTTTTCATCAACCATGCAGATCCGATAAAGTAAACCCCAAGTTGGATGATTTATGTAGGTTTCTGAGTTGTCTGGATTCATTTAATAGTCAAGGTGGGGGTGTGTCTCTGTCTTATTGCATTCCCGGACAAACATTCGGAATGTTTGGGGAAAACCTGTGTAGACCTTGATCTAGTTTCTCATTAGCAGATGAAGTTTGGCATTTTTGCAAAAGAGGGAACAGAAGCGATCGCGTTTCCGTCAAGTTGGGAAACATTCCCACTCTTTTAATCACCCTGGGGTATTTCCCTATTTTGCCATAATTCTGGTTCTATGGCGCAAAATAGGTAATTTTGCTAAAAAAGTCGTTTCCCACTCCCCTTCCACCGCACCAGCAGTACACCCAAGACTGTAAATCCTAATAGGACTGTGGCTGATTTATTCGCCCAAGTCAATTCCAGGGAGCCTAAGTAATGGGAACCTGTCATCACTGCATGGATGGTGCTAAGGCACAGGGCAGGTACACTTAAAAGATGAATTTGTCGCCACCGCTGACCTAAGGCTTTCTGCAATGTGTCAAAACTTGTTATAGCAGCAGGTGTCATTAACGCTAGGGACATAGCACCTAACGCCATACCCCATTGAAACGCTTGGGGGAGGAAAAAGAAAGCCTCAAAATTCCACTGTAGGGAGTGTTCCATCATATGGGCTGTGTGGGCCACCGACAGGATATATGCCCCTACTCCTAAGCTGCGACGGTAGATAAGGAGAGAACCCCACAAGCTGCTAATAGGACGAGCAATTAAGGCTAAGACTAGGCAAATCAAGGCAGCATGTCCGGTGTAGTCTGTCATCGTGTCACCTGACCGGAGTAAGGTGATAGCGCCAACAAGTAGGGTTACCCATCCACCTAAGCGAAATAATTGGCTACGCCTGTCTCTGCTGACCAAGGAGGTGGAGATACCGACACCTAGCATTGTGGGTAGGGTTCCTAGACCAAAAGCCAGCATAGTGGCTGCACCCATCCACCAATGCCCGGTTTCAGCAGCTTTAATTTGGGCAGCAAAGAGGAAGCCGCAGGGCAGGAGACCCCACATCATCCCTAAGATTACTGGTGTCCACCATTGAGTAGATGAGGACACCTTCAACATTCCCTGGCTCAGACGGGTGTGTAATTTAGGTTGTAGGAGGGGGTGTAATAGGGGAATGGGGGGTAGTAAGTCTGGTTTGATTTGTCCGAGTCCAAACCAAATCAGCATCAAGCCAGTGATAATCGCCAACCAGTGGCGGAGGTTACTGCCAACACCAGCTAGCTGCCCACCTTCTATTAGTACAGAGCCTATGGCACCAATGCCAGCACCAACTAGGGCGTAGCTCAATATCCGTCCTAAGTTGACTAGGATTTGAAATTTTAATTGCTGTAGCCAAGGAGGAGTATTTTGATTAGGTCGTGTCCCTTTGGCGCTAAGGGAAAATCCTACGGCTAGGGGTCCACACATCCCAAAACAGTGGCCAAAGCTACCGAGGAACCCTAGGGTGGTCATTAATATTAAGTCTACCATATACTATATTTCCTTGTCTGCCCCGTTGAGCAAACAAGGAATATAAGTCTAATTTGTCACTTTGTCAAAAGACAGGGAGTCAAATATGGGATTTTATCAAGCACCTGAGTCTTGAGGAGGCAGGAGAAGGATAAGTACTTGAACAGAATTAATTACACAAACTCTCTTGCTGGAATCCTTTATCCAGTCTAGATAAGACAAGATATTAGTTTGTAAAGATTTCTCTTCGATTACTTAATAAGCTAGGACTTACGCATTGACAAAGAAACACGTCTATGCATACTAAGCCGAACAAATATTAGTGAGATTTTCTACAATGTACTCACGTATAACTAGGGTGAATAAGTTTCTTTGCAATTCATACCAATTATACTAAAAACGGGTTGGAGCTTTACTTTTAAAATACCTCAGAGATCAATAGGCAAGCTTTTCTTTGCCCAGGCAAAAGTCCAGTAATCAGCCGTTTAGAGTATAGAAATAATGTTCTCAGAGCGCATTTGCTCTAACCGAGCAAATGCTTGAAGTGAACAAAATATATGGTTTCTAATTGCATCACTATTTCTCACCATAAATTTGCCGATACCACATACTTGTTTGATAGCTCTATGAAAATTTTAGATTTTGGATTTTAGATTGGTAATGAGCTAGTTAGAACCAAGTGTTGGTGGCTCTTCAGACCGCTTCCTAACCCAAAATCCAAAATTGACGGTTCTATTTTTCTCAACTCCGAATAGAAAACCTAATTTTTGGTGTCTTAAAAATTTAAAATTTTCTACTCCTGAATACCAACTATCTCCTGTTACTAATCTAGGTTTAACCCCCCAAATTATTACCTCAAGTAACATATCTTGAAAATAATTGTTTTTCGTTTTCCCCTCCTTTTTGTCATATATTCTATAGTTTATAGCGACAGAATTCCCTTTTATATCACTATAATATAGCGTGATTAAACTTATTCCTTTTATCGTTTTTTTGTAGTAACCGTTCACAGGGAGAAGTCAGCTACCGGGAAAAATAAGTAGAAAGACATGGTAGATTAGAGGGCATGAAGAAAAACGTCCCCATCGTCTACATTTACAAAACAGAAATACCGGAAACGGATTGGGAAAAACAATTTTGGATTTTAGATTAGGGGGAGTAAGTAGAGAGAAAGCAGGGCAAAAGGGAGAATATTGATCTGTTCTCTTCTCAATCTAAAATCTAAAATCTAAAATCGGGAGTGTCAAGGGAAGGATGGAGGAGATGCAGCATCTGATAGAAGAATGGGGAAAAGCAAAGGCGGAATTAGAAGCGAAACAGCAAGAACTATTAGAAAAACTGAATAGGACATCAAAGAACTCATCATCACCACCGTCAGCAGATCCACTCAATGCAGAAAAGAAAGTAGCAAAGAAAAAGAGTGGTCAGAAGGTAGGGGGACAACCGGGACATAAAATTGAGAGAGCCACACAGACATCAGCACGTAGAAATACCACCAATTCAACCCATCATCATCGAACATCGGTTACATGAACTGTGCCAATTTTAGATTTTAGATTTTAGATTGAGGAAATTTAATCCAAAATCCAAATGATTAAGTCATAAATATTGCTCAGTTCTGCTCTGTCTCACAAGGTTATTTACCTATACCCCTCAGAGAGGGGCTTGTGGGTTT
>Ga0209208_10000995_pt1 | contig 39162 bp, 22 predicted proteins | sample S1TSphfallax_3_FD_187694 | JGI IMG/M metagenome (GOLD analysis project Ga0209208, IMG submission 187694) | Host-associated microbial communities from peat moss isolated from Minnesota, USA - S1T2_Fd - Sphagnum fallax MG (SPAdes) (version 2) | ecosystem: Host-associated > Plants > Peat moss >... | reverse complement strand
AAATTTGCTAAATTGAATTATATTTCAATGACAATTTGTTGGAAAAACAAGTTCAAGCACATGATTTGGAGATAGAAAATATTTTATAGATAATTTTTAATAATAATTTATTTATTCATTTATCTCCCACATTTTAATCCTTCCTTTCATTAAAAAAAATAATACAATGTGATTATAATATATCATATTTTAATTAATTCACACATGATTTTTATAAATGGATAATATATTGATCACATTTTAAATACATATAATATAATTATTTATATAAATTATATAATTTATGATGTATAATATTTTTCTATATTTTGAATTTTTACATGTATAATATATAAATTTATCTGAACTTACGATAAACATTTTATGATCAAATAAATGATATATTTCTTAGACATCTTACTTGATTATGATTATAATATGTTGTAATTTTACCAATAAATTTTTTATTTTATGAATTATAATTAAATAATCATAATATATAACATTTATAAATATATCAATATCAAAATATAATATTTTTATTGAATTAATGTCAATAATTTTTTTAAAATACCAATAAATAGTTAAACATAAGTTGATTATCAAGCAAATATTGTAATTCCAAATATGCCACATATGGTTTAATCATTAAGGTATGGTAAATGAAAAACTTATTGGGCCCTAGTTGCCAAAACAACTATGACCAATTACTAACAAAATTTTCATTCATCCAAGAATCCATTCAATATTGGATGAAAATGTGCACTTTCATTTTACTTTTCCATCCAAACACGTAATAGTCACAAAATATAGTCACATTTGTGACTTCATTTGGTTATATCAACATGGTAATTGCATATGTGACTACAATAGTCACATATATGAATACACACATTTATGACTAAAATGACACATAGTACCAACCTAACTATAGTTGTAAAGAAATTGATTTGGACACTAGTCACATTTATAGTTATAACCATATGGTTGGAATGGACAAGATTTCTTCTAGTGATTGTGATTATAAAAATTTAAATGGAATCCCCAACATTCAAATCATCGTCCATTTTTGTTTTGCATCATTCACCCACATAGCCTTGACAATAGCTTTTTTTAAAAACCTAATTTCTTAATATGAATTCCATATATTCTTGAGGATTTATAACTCCATTTGAAAAAATGGCAATTGTAAGTGGGAGCGCATTTAAATCTCTAATTGAATAACTTACCAAATTCAAGTAATTATTGTAGACTTGCTTGCGAAGAGCCCAAAGTGTACTAGTTTTAAAATTGAACCAAAGGTCACATTCATAATCAATGTACTAGTTTCTAAACTAAGAAATACAAGACTTTTTTTCCATTATCTATCAAAACTAAAAATTACACATGACAAAACTTAGTGAAAAAATGAATATTTCAAATTAAGATAATTTGTATGGTGCAGATTTTTCGCACTTGTCACAGTCATGTGTGGGAAATAATATCTTTGATGTTCAATTTATTTACAATTGCATGTAGGATTTTTGTTGCACATATAAATGTTATAGCCCCATATATATATATATATAAAATTCATAGTCACATGTCAAAACTAAGTTAATCAATTTGATTCGCTTTTTATGGTCACATTGTAGAAAAACAAAATGTTGCTTGTATGAAAGTGAAAGTGAGTCTTTTTTTCCTATTTTCCTAATCACATGTATTATGTTTTTAGTTGTTTTGTAAGTTTTGTTTTCTATTTTTTTCTTGGCGATCAAATTTTCAATTGCACGTATAAGGGTTATTGTTGTTTGTATAAACTAAAGGGTTTTTTAAATATTAAAATTCATTCATAAGTATTAATTGAAACTTTAATTGCATGTATATGTGGCTATTGTTGCTTATGTATATGAATTAAAATTTTAAATCTTTTTTGTAACAAATGAAACTATAATGCATAATGATTTGGATGCAAGTTTGGGCATTCCCCCTAGTTAGTAGGTTTGTAGGCTTTGACAAATTAGAAGACAAGATTTTAATTGTTGCAATTCATGCCAAGTATTAGTCCATCTATAACACTTTAATGCTAGAAATATCTTGCACTTGGTTTAAATATAAATGGTTGATCTTCATGTGTGTTATCATTCCATTAATGTCAAAGGTTGTGACTTGTGACAAAGTTGTGCAAGTTAGTGTATCATGAAGTTTTTAAAATATATATTAACCATAAAAAAACCATATTAACAAAATTATTCTCTACATGTGAGTCGCAACCATAATTTTCATGTGTAATTGTATAAACAAGAATCAAAATGTATTTCTTAAATGTGTGGCCATAAACAAAATTAGTAAAAAACATTTATAAAATGTTGATGTGACTATACATTTTTACATGTGATTGTATAGATAATAAATAATTTTTTAATTATTACATGCATGATCATAACATTTTGAAGTGGGACCATAAAAAATCAATTAAAATTGATTTCTTACATGCAATTGCAATATGTTTACCTGCAACCATAAATAAAACAATACATGAGCACATAAAAATGTCAAATGTGTAAAGAAAATTACTTGATATTTTAAAATTTTCTTTGCGACTTATGATGGCATGTAAAAATGTACTTATCATTACCCTTTTTACATGTGAACATAGATTTTTTACATTTATAATTAGTTTATTTATAATCAACTTGGTAGAAATGTTATGGTCACATGTACAAAATATTAAATTTGTTACGATTGCATGTAAAAAACATTATGAAGATTTCTTTCCCATTGCATGTAATTCATTTAAATTTTTTATTTTCACTTTTCATAGTTTTCATTAATATATATATATATATATATATTCGTTATGTGACAAGATGTAGGATATTGGTTTTGAATATAAGTTGTAACATGGACCAACAAAAATTATACATTAAAAAAATTGCATTATTACAATCCTACTTTTAAATATAGCCCCATTAAAAAAAATGGGAATATATCCTCCACCTTTTGTTAGATTTGGAAATTGGGTGACGTAATATTCAACTTGATCATGAAAACCTCTTTATTATAGCTCTTTTCACATGTTGAACTAATTAAATTATAATACATACAATGATATATATGTGTACAATTGAAAGCCAACCTAACTAATGCTAATCATTTATTTGTGATCAAGTAAAGAAATATGATGTTTAAATTAAAAATGTTAGAAAATATTTGAAATGATGAGAATAGGTTTTGACTAAGGGAATATGAGTTGAAGCCTAATAACACAAAATTAATACCTATTTAAGTAATGTGGGTGTAGCTTTCACAACATTGTAACTTTGGTGTTTTTGTTATTTAATCATTTAATTTTATTTTTTGAAAGTGACACAATGATGAACAATAATTATATGTGAAACTTTATATAATTAGTATAATTTTACATTTTTTTCCACGAATATTTTCAATCATTATTAAAAAATATGGAACTTTAATCCATCACCTGCACAACCAATCCTAGTTTGCCACACCATCATACAATCACACCCATTGCTTTTTATTTAGTCACATAAGCGAATACGTATCATATTCAAACACCCATGTACCTTGTTTCAAAATTTGAATTATATTTTGATAGGTGACAATGATGGGGTACTTATTACGGTTGATATCAATGGCCAACGTAATGGTCTCTTGACCCTTTTCCACTCCTAATGGGGTGCAATGAAGGGCCAACATTCAAAGACTTTATACTTAGGTGTTACCCCAATGCTTCATGTTAACCTTGACATAGACTTTTGACTTGGATGGGCTTCATTTGGGTGCTTACTTTTGAATAGTCTTTGAAAGTCCTACAATGAATCACAACAATTGATCCAAAAGTTAGCTCAAAATAGGTGATGATTGAAATTGGTTATGTTAGTTTCACACTAAAAGAAGAAGAATTCTTTGCAAGATAAAGTGGAGAAGAAAATTCGGCAACAATTGTAAATAAAATTTCACAAGTTTGGCAAAACAAAAAATAATTTAATTTATGTTGAAATGGTGAAGGTACTATGATATTTTGTTGCTATCATGCTCCACATGTCAATCAACAAAAAACAACAAGATGTTTGTTGATGTTATACATTCAATGACGTACAATGAGCATACAAGCTTAGCACTATAAAGTTGGAATTCTTTGGCAACTCTCAAATAGTTGTGGAGTCATTGAATTGTTTGAATGAACGATGCATTTACTTTTCCATTTATTTTTGCAAGTTGTTTCTACCACCTTATAAATACTTGAAGACCATGCTAAGGAAAGTAAATTCTCAAATTGGATTCAAGCCATGGATGCTCTTGAAAAAAAGTTATAAAAGAAGTACATTAATTGGGTTTTAGTATTTGTAGCTTCTATAGTGATCACACTTGCTTTTGATGGTCAACTAATGAACATATTATTCTATCAACATGAAAAATTCAAACTATACTAAGCATAACTAATCATCTAAATAATTCAATCTTAGTTTAAAAGTGATTCATTCATGATTTCAAATATGTTTAACTTTGTGTCCAATTCAATCTTGTTTTACAACTTCAAAAAATAGGTAGAAAAGAAACATCTCCACCCTTGACATTGAAGCAATTTTTTTTGACCTTCTTCCCATAACTGAACTTTTCATCTATTGGGTAAAAACACACTAAGTTCCCCAAAGATTGTAGTCACAAATATTGTTTTGCAACAATTGAATTTTTTTTCAAATGCACTTTAATAAATGGAATTATTCTTGTGAATTTTGAAAAGATTTGATTAGATTCAAACTTGGGGTAATCATTTCTATAAAAAAAATGATGATTTTTTCTATTTTATGAATATATTTATCAAAAAATTATATATGTCATAGAATATGAAAAATGAGAAATCTACTTCAAAAGTGGGGTTGTAAGTGATTTTTTGCATGAAACTTTGGGTGGTGATCATGAATGATATTGATAGAAACTATCAAATTCCATTGACATGGACAAGTTCTTCAAATTTACATAAGGTATGTCACTCATCAAATGTGTGTATGTGTGTGTGTGTTTTTTTTGTAAACCATAAAAGCATTATGATTTTATTTTTCTTCAAGAAAATCACCGTTAAATGAAAGAATAATACATATATGAAGGGGCTATTATTTTTTGTTGATTTAACTTTTGTTTATGAACATGGCATGGAATGAAAAGCATGGGTGTCTTGGCATCACAAAAAAATTCCAAATTAATTTGTGATATACAATTATATATTGTATATACATCCATTTAAAATCATGACTATTGAATCAAAATTAAAATGGTTGCAAATTGAAATGATTGTAAATTGTTTTATATCTTGACCATTTTTTAATTTTGTGACCATTGAATTGAGATGGAATAATTTAAATGTTTGCACAAAATTGTATAGTGCCAAATACCTTCAGATACTATAATTATTTTTTAACAATTCATGAAATTTGCCTAAGATATAATAATCCTAGTGTGCTTTTTACCTTGATGTTTATCCTATAATTTAAAAAGACAAAACAATAGTAGAACAACTTTTTAATAGTATGTTTAGTAATATTAAGTGTGAATATGGTTTTAAGCATACCCTTCATGCAAGTGTAAATGAAAATTTTAAACTTATTTACATTATGTGTAAGTGTAAATCCCTGATCGTGGATGTGTAAGTTGTAATTTATTTACACTTACCCACCATGTAAACCTATGTTAAAAATTTTGAAAAAAAAAATTCATGCAAAAAAATGACAACATGGGTGCCAATGAATAGAGCATTCCCAAAGTTTCATAATTTTCTTAATGATGGGCCAATCAACCATCATTGCAACCAATAAACAAATAAATAGGGATGCATTGCAACTAATTAAACTAATTAATATGAATCACCATAGATACCCAAGCTATTGTAAAAGGGTAAACCAAAAATGACGATGAACAAAGTTAAGAATGGAAATTCAACTCAAACAATGAGGTGGGGCGACATGCACCCAAGAGCATGCACCCAACAAATTCCTCAGTAGCAACAGAATTTGTTTCATATCCTTTGCCCAAAAGTGCGGGCTTGTATTGCATATACATGTGCTAAATGAACACTAATGGTAGTAAAAGCTTCCATTTGGGGGAGCATTAGAAGTATTAGAATTCTTTTGGAAGGGCCAATCAAAGTGGCCCATTACAACCCTAAATATATAAAAATTAAAAATGTTGAACTTTGGGAGGCACCCAAACTAACTAATGTGGATTGCAAATAGGCATAGTCATTATGGGTATAAGATATATACACTTACACTTGCCAAAAACATTCACATCAGCCCATGTAGTGTAATTGAAAAAGAATTACACTTCCCCATGTACATATATTTTTAAAAATGATTTCCACAACAAGTAGGCACAAAGGGATATTTTGATAATATGATTGAGTTGAATTATCATTTGTGCTCTGGAAAATCAATATTGCCAGGATTTTCAATGCTACAATGAATGGGAGACTTTCAGAGCATATGATCTGGTAAGATCAGCATACCTCACGTGTGCCTTGGGTTTAGGGTTCAGCAGGAAAACAAAGTTCCAAGACATTGCCAATGGCTGTTTCTGTAGCTACCCATGTTTTCACACATCCCAGAATCATGTTAATCCAAGCACAAGGCATGGCAACATGCTATTGAACACTCCCCCAAATAGCATCTTCTATGTTCCTACTTTTGACACACATTATGAAGAGATCAGATTTGCAACCACTTCTGGTAGTTTGTTAATAAACATAATTTTGTTCTTCAAATGCTATCTATCACACTTGGGCATGTGCATCAAATGAACCATTAAAGTGAGAGAACTTGGCAAGGACAGACAGAATCACAAGCATCCCGACAAAATTATGGCCTTTGTGGAATATCTTCTTGAACACACTCTCCTTCAACCTCGTTAGGTGTCAACAAAAGCACTGGAAATGCTTCTCCCCAAATCCACCAAGACAAGTGGTTTGCATTCACACATCCACCAATCTGACCTTTTTTGTTTCAAATTCTTGCCAATTTTGTGAAAATTATTTGTTTAAGGAATACTCTGTCACAAATTGCCTGTTAAAAAAATCACCAAAAATTGCCACAACTGCCTACAACATGAAAGGGTGCTTAAGTTTTTTCTACTTCCATATTTTGAATATTGCCAAATTTGGCTAAATATTTTTATGGACGATTGCCACTTGAGCAACATCGCAAAATTCAAAATATAAAACCCTGTTTTGTGTGTATATATATTCATTTCTACATTTACTGTATTGATTAATTGCAATATCAGTTCATTTAGGGTAAGAGGTTAAAATGGAATTATGTCCTCATGCATTGTATGTAAACATGTACATGTTGAGGTAGAAGGGGTGGTAGCTAATTTGAACTATTGTTATAAGGAGAAATGGGGAGTAGTGGCAATTCTCTAAAATTTCATTCTCTTTCATGTCCAAGATTAGCTCATCCAACTGATGTCCAATTTTTTTTAGAAATAGTGATTTCAAGTGGCCTCCATGCCTAGTGATTTCATGGTGGTCCTAGGTCACATTCACCCATATGAAAGGGAGTTTGATGGATGAATCTGATAAAATCTTATATACATCCATGACCAAGAATAAAATTGGCTCCTTTGGAAGAATGTCATAATGTGAGAAAACAATTGACACCAACAAGATTGGTGTTGGTTGCAATGAAAGTGATGTTGGTTTGGAATAAGTTTGGGATAGGCCTCTATGAATTCTTATCAAACCAAAACTTTTGGTTCATTGTGCATAATTTTATGATGGTTGATTTTTGTTAGGCACCACAACATCTGTTGTAAGTGAACTAACAATCTTGACATGCAACAACTGAATGAATTTTTCCTTGGGGTTTTCTTAACCTCAAAAGTACTTCATTGGATTGGATCAATAGCATTTAAATCATCAATGTTGTTTCCACAACATCATTCAATCAAATAGGAAATGCCACTTCATTTGCTGGGATTACATGAATCCTCAATGGATTATGGAAGTAGATTCATTCCATGTGATGCTAAAGAAGTAACAAATTGCGTTCCATTTAACTGACAACATTTGAAGCCAATCAATGCTAAGGATCTTATTGGGAACTTGGAAACTTATAGATAACTCACCTTGGAATGTAGATTATCCTTGGGATCTATCAAGGAGTTACAATGAGGTTAATTCTTCACAATCATAGGATTTAAAGATTTGCCTTGAACATAGAAATCAATCAAGTTTACTGTTGCCATTTTGAAGAAAGCATGCAGACATGAAATGGCTCTAGTAGTATGTACTCACATATTGTTTTGGAACAAGGTAATGCGTGATTATATTGTTTTTGATTGTAATAGATCCAAACAAGTTGGGCCCTATCACTTAGTGTAATCTATTGATCTTGAAGTTGAGATATTCATAAACTAGTTCAAACGCAAGCTAGTCAAGCGAAACATCATGGAACATCCTAAAATCAGAACTCGCACTGAAACCATAACTGTTCATCTTCTACATCTGGCAGAAGTGGTCTGTTGGGTAACAAGCAGATAGCCCAAGGCTGCTGGCATCACACCCAGAACAGTATCTTCAGAGGTCCCTTCTTTACAACCTTCCAACTATGATTGTCAACCATCATTCAGCAAAAGTGGAATAAAACAGACCTTATAACATGGAAAGACATTCTTGAACTGATTCCTCTTAACAGAGCAATTTACACCCTCAAACTTTGAAACACAATAGAGTTATCTGTAAAGTCATGCCCTGTTGGGCCTGAGTTCCACCCCTCGTGTGATGATGCTTCATCCCCTCCTGGCTGTTGTCTGCAAAGTCATGAATTAAAAAAAAAAAAGGGTATGAAACACTGAGACTCAGGATTAAATGCATGAGGTGTGAGAACATTTATAGCTACAGTGCACAAACCAGCAGCAGTGATTGGTTGAAGGCATTCAGGAACAGCAAGGACAGGGCAAACTCAGTTTAGCACCAAATTTGCTGCTAAACTGAGTTTCATGCCCCCTTAAAGCCTAGTGTACTTTCCTTTCCTGTTTTTTGAAGTCTCATCCCCTATATGACCAAACAGGGGGTTCCGGTGCCGTCTTTTCATTACTTTACGGATAACTTTAATGTAATACTTGTACATTGATAAAGTTATCTGTAAATTTATCCTGTATTTGGTCCTTAGTTTAACCCTCTAATTCCTGTTTCATCCCTAGTTTGATTGTAGCTGTAAAGTGAGCAAATTGGGCGCTGTTTCCATGAAACTGGGTATCAGTTCAGAAGATTTGCAGGATTTTACTCTGCCAAGGCTTGATTTGATGAAAAACATGAGCAGCACCAAGGTGCAGGTAGGACAAATCCAAAACTGGGTGTGAAACTCCCCAGAGGACAAATTTGGGTGAGATAATCTAATTTGGTTCCCTGTTTTTCATGTGTAATATTTTCATCCTGAAATCTCGTTTCGTCCCAAGTTTTGGTGAAACTGGGTTCCAGTACCCACAGTTTAGGGTATTCTATGGATAACTGTAAAATTGTAATAAAATAAGGTTATAGACCCAAAGTCATCATTGCAAAATTAAAAGATTATTTAGCATTCAAGTCCCCTTTACACTAAAACCTAAAAGTCCATGACCATTCAAATAGAAAATTTACTATCGGAGGAATAGGACTATTAAGATATGAGTTCACTTTACACAAAGCTTGAATGGGGAAGGGACCAAAGAAATGGAAGCAAATGAAAATTTGACATAGAATCCTACTTGAGTGATAGCTTATGGATATTGTTTCATAATCTAATGACCTTCACCTATTTCATGTTCTAATGTTAAGCTACCTCAACAAAGTCTATTTTCACTATGCACTGCACTTGAGAGGTGGGCTCACACCTAAATGATTATTGAATTTTTGATGGGATGAATTTTGAGGGCTCTCAGGATTCCCATGGTCAGGGGCCCTCACTATGTAAAGCAAGCCTCAGTGACAAGTATTGTATATATTGTTATCATATAAGTCCACATTGCAAATTAAACGAAGTTTCAGTAGAAGCAAAACACAAGGACCCTTCCACAAGCGGCATTGAACTTTCAAAAGTGTGTTCTCCAAGGTAGAGCCAAAAATGGGTTTAAAATCATCGCCAAAAAGCAGGCTTGACGGTTTCACACACATCACCCTTGGACTTGTAAAGTTAATTTTTTCTAAGTTTCGGTTTCTTAGAAAAAATAAAACATTACGTCATGTGTTTCATGGTTTTATGCACTAACATCATTTAAGTCAATCACACGAGATCCTTTTGGTTTTTCTAATCCATGGTTTGGAGGGGACACTTAAAAACTAGATTGACCAGAAGGAAACCAAGTGGCCTTGTGCCTTCAACTTGGACTTCTATGTTTGTGAAGCATCTCTACAACCTTCCAATTCAATATTAGTGCACATATCCTTGTGGTGCTGAAATTATCTTAATGCAAATGGAAACTCAAATATTTCACCATGCAAAAATATAATCTTCAAAAAATCCTCTAAAAAGAAACCAAAATCCTTCAAAATATTATAACTCTAAAACTAATTTCAAGTTTCAACACAAGCCAAAATATCATCTTTCAAAAATCCTCATACAAAAATAGACCGGTTACCTAGGGGCCAAAATCCCTTAAGCTACTATACTCTATAATGAATTTAAACACAATCTCCTTGCCTTGGTAGGCACAACCAACAACGCTTTATCTAAGTATATTGTTCACCAAAACTACTTTTGGAATGACTGTGGAAATGTCATCCATGTGCTTTTTCACCCTTTTGTTTTGCCATTACCGTAGCCTAGGGTCAGTTTCCACATTGACAAAACGAATATTTTTTTTTTCAAAAAATTGATGCGTTTTTTTAATTTGAAAATTTTGAATTTTCCATGATCTATTACAATATCGTCACATGAGTAGTGAAATCATTCAGAGTGTAAGCCTATGATAATTATGATGATTTTCAACATGTCAACTTCATTATTTTGAGGATTATTTAATGATGAAACTGACCTTAGGGTAAGATATCACAACTGGTCATTGTTGTGTTTTGGGGTACAGACTCCCAGATACAAAAGACATGCTGAAACAATGGAAAGCACTCCAAGAAATCTTCCCTCTTCAGAGGACACTTTAGGTGTCCTGCAGAAACTCATTATCCTAGACTTAAGGTAACCAAAAGTAGTATTATGGTGAGTACAGGATAGCCTGCAAGTTACCATGAATACCATACATACAACTAACAATGAATAGTTCTTTCCAAATTATTTATTTATTAAAATGAGTTTTGGCAGTCTCAAATTTAATATTTGAAAATTTCAACAATTGAAGAATGAGTACACAAAGTATGCCTTATATTATGTGTTTGTAATAGTAACTTAGAGGCTGGGGATAGTGGACCAACCCCCCGGTCTCCCCCCCCCCCAACCCCCAAGGATAGAGTTAAATTCTCAAATATTTCAGCATGCATTACAAATTTCCTATTTATTTTTGGGCTAGACATTTTGTGAATTATTTTGCGTTGAATATTATACAATATTATACACTACAAGCACAAAGTATGATAGCCAAAGGGTGGGAGTGCCGAGACTATTCATGGTATGGGAAATGTAGGGTGCAAACGGGGAATAAGGCCATCATGTTTGACAACAATGGCTTGTGCCAAATGTGAAGAGAAATGGAGGGTGCAAAGGGGAAGAATGCCATCATATTTGACAACAATGGCTTGCACCAAAGTTTATTTTTTCATAAGTTTGTATTGTTTTAACAAAGATATCAAGTGTTTAAAGCATGTATAAGTAAGATGAATTTTTAAAATGTTTTTAACTACCTTAATAGATAGATGTATCGTCATGCTCCCTTGTCAAGGGAAGTTCACAAATGTAGCCTTCCTCCCACTAGCCTCCCATTCATGTTTTGAAGTACCTCCACAAACCAAAGGGAATTTTAAGCCTAAGTAGTGGTTTACATGTGATTAAGATTACTCTACCCTTGTGTTGCCTGCCAATTGCTACAAATCCTCTTATGAACTCAATTCGTAGGGATTCCAGTATGGTATCTTGGCCTCACCATCAGCCTTTTTTTTTTCCAATGCGATTTTACCGTACAGCAAAAGTTCAAATTTAAATTTAAAAAATGAAGTGATTTTTGGTATTTTCAATCACAAAAATCCAAAATGAATTAAGAGAAATTGCCAAAAATCTGCGCTTGGTTCAAAGGTTGCAAAAAAATAGGAGCATTTAAAAATTCTAACTTCCACATCTCACTTATAGATAAATTTGGCTAAATGTTCTTGTGGTTGATTGCCACTTTGACTCCAACACAAAATTGATATAAAAAAACATTGGTCAATATACAATTTTCAATCTTAAAATAAGAATATCTATATGTGGAAACGTAACAAAGCATACTCCTTATAATGATTTGTAAGTTCTTACACCAAACAAAAATAGGGTAGTAGATAAGCTGGTGAGTGAACATTTAAGAAGTCATACATTGTTCCTCTCCATCTGAAGTTCAAAGAACATTTGTAGTCCTTCATTTAGCACTTCCAACGCCACAAAAATTGCTCAATCGGATAGAGGAATGGAGAAGATATGTGGTGTTTGATGTAAGGGAGTTTAGTGTTCGGTGATGGGCAAATTAAAACAGATGAGAATTTCGAGCTTAAAAGTTTTTTATTGTTGCAATCTTTTGCCCTGGAATAGAAATAAGTTTTTAAAAGCCCTAGTTGGGGCACTCAAAAGGGACTAAAGATATGGGGGCAGAACTAGAGGGGTCTAGAGCTATTTTTTCAAAGATTTGAAGCAAATCATTACTCATAGTCTCCCCTGTTTTCTGCATTGCTCCCTTACTTCTGACGCTCAAAAGAACATTTGTAAGTCCAATGGCACAAAGTCACTCAATTTGGTTAAGGAATGAGGAAAATATAGGAAATTGCTCGGTGATAAGTACGTGTTTGGTGATGGGCGGTTCTACCTTTCAGGTCCAGAAATTTCATACATCAAGGAATAACAAGTGGAATGGTTATGGGGTAGGTAAGGCGAGTTACTAGAAGAACGCAGCCGCCCTAATGTACTAGGAAATCATCCATCCAGAAATGGATGATAGCCACCAGTGTCAGGGAATATTATGGATCTAAGGCGCCCTCCACATCTCTGACAGGTCATTCTGAGGACGTGAAGAGATTCCAGAAACCGGCACACAATTCATTGGCCTGCACACTTTCTTTGAGCTCCAGCACGTGTCCCTGGGAAGCTGACATATGTGACAGAATATAAATAAATGATTCGCACCCAAACGCCTGATAAGCCAATACCTGGCTTATTTGGAAAGTGTTTCTGCCACGTGGAGGGTTCTCATAGGCTCTACATGGCATGCTCAAGTCCATGTCAGATTTCTAGCGTGTAATTTGATGAAAAAAAATAAGGCGTGCAATTACCTCTCAAATTTAGGGGTGTATGCCTAAAGAGGATCACACGAAAGGACAATACGGTACAGTTTGTGGTAAAAATGGGCGGCAGAGGGAACAGGTGGGCAGCATTGTTCATGCTAATCCACCTCTGATTGGTTGATTCACTTGTTTTATGCATTAGTGTATAAATTTTTAGAGTCTTTTACAATGACACTGATCCAATTCTATTATTAACCTCTTAGAGCATCTCCAGTGCTCAGTATGTGACTCCAGACAGTAGGATTTGTTGTGAAAAATTTGAAATGTGCCGGAGGAAATTGGTTTTTCTGCACCAAATTTGTACAGCTTGCCATGGCTCGTAAAAGGCACAACACAGTTGTGCACCTCCAAAAAAGAGTGTAAAAATTTGGACCTGATTGCGGCTCAGTATTTCTGATTGGTCGATCATAATGATTGGTCCAGGTGGTTTGTTATTAGGAGTTCCCACATATATGCAGTTCCAGAGTTTTATTGGTGGGGTTGCCAAAAAAAACAGCTAAACTTAGACATTTAATTTAATTATCCAGAGTGACATACTGGGCACTGGTGGAGATGCTCTTTAAGGGGTTAATATTAGAATTGGATCAGTGTCATTGTAAAAAAATCTAAAAATTTGTACACTAATGCATGAAACAAGTGAATTTGTACACTTAGCATCTCCACGGGTGCTCAGTATGTGACCCTGCAAAAATATTTCTCACATCCAAGTTTGGTTATTTACTTTTTTCCAACCCCATCCGTATAACTAAAATTGGAACAGCAAATAGGTGGGAGCAGTGTTTCTTCATTCTTTAGGCGAATTTTTGCATTGTAATGACAAAAAAAATTCAGTATGAATTCTACAAAAGCATTTTTTGGAAAAATATACAAAAGTCACCAGATTTAGAACGAAGAAAAGTTTAAATTCCCCAGATTTAGACAGTGATTTCCTATAGGTTACGAGAACTAGGCAGGATTCCAAAACATTTACTGTCCTTTCTGACCTCTAGCCAACTGTGGCTCATTTCTTTGGTATCCAGTCCACCTATTTGACAAAATTTTGGAAAAAAGAGACTGGGTGGACGATTACTAATAACCACATAGACCAATCATTATGATTAGCCAATCAGAAACAGAGAGCAGCCAGATCATATTTATTACACTCTTCTCTGGCAGGTGTTAGGCTTTGTTGGACCCTTGATTGGCCTTTGCAAACTGTGTAAAAATGTTTGGGGCAAAACCATTTTGCTGAGCCAAACAAGCATGTTTTGACTTTTCTTCATCTAATTTTAATTTGCAGGATGATGTACTACCAAGCACCCGTGGAGTTAGGGACACTTAGGAAGCATTAAAAAATAAACTTTAGTAACATACTCCACGAAGCCAAAATCAAAGCACCTTTGAGGAGGCTTATGACTTGGCAGCCAAGGCGCATTTTTTTTCCAGGGGCTCGAAGCCAAGAGGAGATTCTGAGAGCAGTGGGCCATGAAAAGTTGGGCCAGCAGTTAAAATTGACTGTTGTGACACGAGGGATCAAAAACGTTTCCCTGAGGTGCTCACCATTTAGGGTCTGTTTCCATCACATTGATGCGATCACAATTTCTGCCCCAACAACAGATTCCACTTCTTTGAAAACCATTTCCGACCTTTAGTTCTTGATGTGTCATGTACATATAGCCAGCCGCCCACCCACCAAATAACAGAATTGTCAATTCCCCAGAGGCAGGGTTGGAAATGGGCAGAAACTTCATTAGTGTTAGGGTATTGCCAACTTTCAACCTAGCTGAATGTTCAGGCACCCAAGGCTTGAACACTTCACAATTGGTGCTCCTTCACCTGTTTTCAGCTTTGGACCTTTTTTGGACCTTGTCATGCTATTGGAACATATTGTTATGCAAGTGTGCTCACCACTGCGGTACCGCTGAAGTTGAAGCTTTCTTAATACACTAGTGGGTGCCCGTGGCCGAAGGCCACTGTGAAGTCCCCCGTGGGTGCCCATGACCTTCGGACACTGTGTGAAATCCAGGTCCCAAAATTGAGATCTCACATCCTGAAAACCATGTCCTGAAAACCATATCCTAAAATTTCCCAGGCCCCAAAGTTGAGATCCCAAGTCCTGAAAACCATGTCCTGAAAACCATATCCTAAAATTTCCCAAGTCTTTTTGGGTCTTGGAAACCCGGAGTGCAAACTCCAGGTCTCCAAAAACTGAGGATCCCCCTGCCCTGCCCTGCCCCTGCCCTGCGCTGCTAGAAGATAACGGCTTGGAAATGCAAGCGTAACCGCCCCTGCCCTGCCCCTGCCTTGCCCGTCCTGCAAGACAGACGGACGGACGGACAGACACCACCACTGTTGCTTTAATATATAAGATGTTCCCATTGCCCAATGACCTTTCCTTGGAGTTGAAGAAATTCCAGCCAATTGCCCTAGAAATTGCCAAATGAAACCCCTTTCCTAGAATGAGCCCCACTTCCAAAACACCTGACCAAAAAGAACTGATTTTTTTGGTAGGCTGCCCATAACTCGTTGACCACATGTTGACTACTGATCATTTGGTCGGTCACCCTTATTGGCCAACTTCTGGCCTTTAGCAAGAGTACCCTATAATGTATAGTTGGATTTTATATTATTTAGAGGTGCCAAAAAAATTATCATAGAAAATTTTCCCCTAAAAATTTTTGTTAAGGAAAATGAAGCATCTATTGGGAATATTTCATGTGCCAAACTTTTTCCAAATCAATTAATTACTTGGCGGATACTTACTGAACCTGCTATTTGCATTCAGTATATATTATGGTCTTCATTGTTCATGGGTGGGGGAGAGGCAAATAGTTAAAATAACACTACATGTTAAAATTACTGAGCAATATTTCCATTTTGTCATGCCACTAGAAATGCTTTTAGACTGAAAGTTTAGTAAGAAGACCTTTTACCTAACCTCTTTAGCCCTAAACCCATCCTCATTTTTTCTTCATTCAAACATGTCATAGAGACTAGGTAGAATAATGTTTTCTCAATTTACTCAATTGATGGTTAAACTTAGTGTTGGGTAAGTATCGACTTTTGAACATACAAGCTAGTTCTGTTGTTAGATTTTTTAAAAAAAATCATACCAAGGTTTAAGCATGTTAAAAGGAATCAAAAGCAATTGTAATCATTCTTATATTTCATGTATTAAATTGGTAACTAAAGTTGATTTTGAAATTTTGAATTTATTTATATAGCAACATCATCCATAATATACCATAGGAACATATATATATATTTGAAAATAGTCTAAATGAATAGAAAATATTCAAGAATATTTTGAAAGTAGTTATAACTTCTTCTTTTTAATGATTTTAAAGACTTGTAAAAAGATTTGAAAATGAGGTAATTTTGTAAAAAAATTAGTGTAAAATTTAACATAATAGGATGATGATTTTAAATATATATTGTTACAAATTTTAAGGATTTCTTCAAATGTTTCTATAATATTTCAATAATATCTCAAAATAAAGTCACCTAACGACCTGCCTTTGGCTACTATTACCATTCTTGGAACCATCATCTAGGTATTAATTTTGGATTTTTCAAAATTTTCATATTAATGTGGTATTGGTTTTGGATTTTTTTTAAGAAATCATATCAATTTGGAATTGGTATTAGGGTCCCTGGCCAATACCAAGCAAGTCTATATTGATATTGGTATAACACTAATATGAAAATAGTATTATTTCATGTCCCTACCATGTTATAATAAACAATAAATTAATATTACTTCATGTTGATTCCAAACAAGTATGAGGTTAGTATTGTTTTAGGTATATTAATTGAATCTTTGAATGCACAACCAATATTATTTATCTACCAAGGTTTTAACGTCACAACCTTAACTTTGGGCTTGCAAGGTTGGGGCATGGCAAAGGAAATGAGTCCACATGGTGGTCAAGTTGTCCTAAAATTCAAATGCACCTTCACAAATGTGGGAGAGTGTAAGAAAGTAGGTCCCAACATTGCCAAGTGAATTTCCACTTTGAGAGTTGAGAGTCTTAGGGTGTTCCAAATTTTTGGAGCAATGTTTGAAAGGTCAAACATTGTTCAAATTGAGCTTTTTCATACCGTTGGAAAGTTCTTGAATAGTTGATAATTAAAGTGGGTCATGTTACCAAATCAAACGACTAAAACAAAATATATACCCATTTGAAAGGTCAATAGTTAGATTGTTAAGAAATGGAAAGTAGTTGAGTTCAAGAAATAGTTGAACTCAACAATTACTCTAAAAGACAACTAAACACAAAAAGTTAACCAAAACTTCAAGATAATCAAAGTCATTTTTATTGAATGTTATAGCTAATCAAACTAAATGTTGTAGATAACCAACATAAGAGATGTTAAGGGATAAAAATCCATAGATTGGTTAGTGCCATAAGCATTCTACTAACTAATTAATTATTAGTGGTAGACTTATCGTCCTTTACTAAAGGGATGAAGTGTCATGGATGCCAATGTCATGGAGTTCATTCATTTGAATGATCATCCATGACTTGTAATACATTTGTACCTAACTTTTGATTTAGTTTCACTTCACTCTTAGTTAACTTCCAATTAAGTCTTAATTCACTTTCACTTTCAGATAATTTTTAGTTAAAATTTAGTTCAATTTTAGTAAAAAATTAATTATATTATATTTAATTATGAGTTAATTATTAATTAAGTCTTAGTTAACTCCAATAACTTTCAGTTGACTCCTAATTAAGTCTCAACTAACTTTCAATTAAGTTTTAATTAATCCATAGTTGACTTTAAGTTAAAAAGGTTATCAAAAAGCTTATTTATTTGATGCATACATAGAAACCTTTTTGGAAGCTTCCTTGAGCTAAGTCCCTAAAGGGATATATATGAAAATAAGGCCATTCATTTCCTTCAATCCATTCAACATCAATCTTAAGCATGATCTTACCTTAGCCTTGTCATTTTTTTTCATGTTCATGTGTGCATATGTTAACATAATAAATATCCAATTCCACATTGGTTTTGCACATCTTGTGTTCTTGTTTTTAGTTATTATGTTTTTATTTTTGAATCACATAATCTTGTCTTGTTCCTTGTTTGAAAATTAAACTTACACCTCTCCTTTGGCCTTTGTTCTTGTGAATTTTCATGTCCTTGACACAAAACTAATGGAATTAATGAGTTCATGTTGGTGAGTGGTGGGTTGTAATCCACCCAATCACCTAGGAGATTCCTAGAAAGGATTAGGCTAAGGACCTATTTTCATGGGGTCAATATGAGCCTTGCATGGTTTTGTTTAAAAAAAGGATGAGAATAAATTTTAAAGGGATTCTATTCCATTGGATGGAGTTGTAGATTAGAGTTGGTGTTATGAGAATTCTCTTAAAGATGTGTTGTATGTGTAACATTAAAGGGGGGGAAAGGAGCATGGAAAAAATAGGCAATGGAAAATGGTTGACATAATAACTTAATGTCTTGTTGGAATTTTTTCATCTTGAAATGTATTAAAATATGAAGGAAGGTAATGTACTCTAAATTCGCAAAATTTTTTGTTACATTTTATATAATGGTTTTTTGTTTCTTCTACAAAAGTAGTAAAAATGTATGCTATGTTTTAGTTTTTGGAGTAGGAAGTCTTTTGCTGCCATAGGAAGGTCGCAACCATTATATGGTAGTAGGAAGGGATTGGACTTGAAGGTTGAAGTATACATGATAAATGGGATTGTTGTAAATAGTAGGTAGCAGCCACAAAAGGTTAATAATGGTTATAAGCAATAAGCAACATTGAAAAGGCTTATCGTAGGACTGTAAACGATAAACAACACCGCTTGAAGGTTTATAAATGGCAAACAACAACACTAAAGGGTTTGCATGCATTATAAAGGTTAAATAGTAGTTATGAAAGGCCTACAAACCCATTAGACACCATTCTAATGCCCTAAAGGTATTATAAAGGTTTAAAAAGTAGTTACTTCCTAGTCCTTTTTATCTTGCTCGCTTGCTTTTTATACTTCCTTCTTCTCACACTATTAGAATGGCTTACAGTTAGGACAATAGGTCTATCCCTAAATGATAGACCTTGCCCTCATTTTTTTTCTTTGTTAATTTTTTTATTATTACTTGAGTAGTTGTAGTAAAATTAATAAGCGATAATAGTTTTTATTGGAAGTAAGAAGAAGTTGAACTTGTTCGTTTAGCATTGCTTTCCTAAGGACAATAATGTTTGGGGATTGCATTTTCACCAAACTTTATAAGATATTGCAAATATAAGTGGATAGCAAAAAATAGTTATAATTGATTAGAATAAAAGTGTAAAAATAATAATTTTGAAAAAAAATATAGCTTTTGATCTTTTATCAGTTTTGAAATTATTGTCATGGAATTATCATCTTTTATGTGTGTGTGAAAAAAAGATGTGTACATCAATTATGGTCATTATAGAAAACAATAGGCGAGGTGTAAAAGATGTTTTGTCAATCAAATCCATGTCAAGATGGTGATGTAATCCAAAGTGGTAAAGGTAGCTCTACAATAGAAAATTAAATGAAATATTCAAGATGATCTTGATTAGGTTACATATAAATAATTGAAATAAATATATAAGTTAAAGAAATCATCCCTGTAATGAAAATGTTGCCTTAGTTATTTTGGCATGTGTTGTTTTGGATAATGGAATGGGTAATAACCTAGTAGTGGTAAATTGTTCAAAAACTTTATAAATTTTATCACTTACACTTGGTAACCATATTGGGGCTAATTTTCCTCCTTTAATCAATTTCATGGGAAAAGCTGAAACATTATTAAAAATCACGATTTTTCAAGAAGTTCAAGTTGATTAATTTCTTATTTTTGACTATTGACATGTACATTTTGACTAAAAGCTAAGGGATTGAATGACACATGTATTTTTTGACTAATCAATTTGACTATAATGGTTTATTTGACTGGATAAATATAATTAAGTTGTAGAACCTTAGTCAAAATGGCCAATGGTCTTTAGTCAAGTTGAACATTTAATCAATATGGTCAATGATCTTTAATCAAATGTGACATGGTCTATTAGCCCTATGTATGTAGTTTTTACTTATTCACCCACTTGTTTAACTACCTATTACCCACCTACTATTTACCTATTTATGTAACTATTTATATTTTCTCCCCTACTTTCTTACATATCTACCTATATTTTTTCACCTTTGTATAACCTACATACTTACTTATCCACCTACCTACTTAAGTTAACCACTATGTTTAACCAATAGGTTTATCCAAACTTTAACCAAATTTTAATCATTAGGTTTAACTTAAATTTAGCCACTAAGTTTAACCACTATGCTTAACCATTGGATTTGGTTATAGGTTAATTTAAGTTCAACTACTAGATTTGGTCACTAAGTGTAGATTAAGTTTAGCCACTAGGTATAACCTAGGTTTAGCCACTATATTTAACCACTAAATTTTCCTATTATGTTTCACCACTAGGTTTAGTTTATGTTTAACCATTATGTTTAACCAATTTTGAATCATTATGTTTAACCATTAGATTTAGCCGTTGGATTTGGCCTATGTTTGGTCAAGGTTTAAACATTATGTTTAACCATTGGGTTTAGCCTAAGTTTGGCCATATTGTTTAGCCAAAGTTTAGTCATTATGTTTAACCATTAAATTTATCAATTAAATTTAACCAATATGTTTAACCATTAGATTTAATCACTAGGTTTAATCAATGTTTGGCCATTATGTTTAACCACTAGGTTTAACCATTACGTTTAGCCTAATTTTAACCATTAATTTTCACCTAGGTTTAGCCATTATGTTTAGTGGTGTGAAATAAACATGTGGAATCAAAAAGTTGACAAAAGTTGAACATCTTTAATGGTGTAATCCTTGGTAAATATTTGGTTTATCATTGTGAAGGTTTGGGGTTCAATTCCTATATTTGCAACATATGTGCATGTTTAAAATGTTAAAGTATGTAAATTAAACTAAAGTAGTTTAATGAAGTTAGGTTAGGTTCTATAGGCTAGGCAAACACCTACTTACCTAAGTGTTTTTTTTCGACCTATTTCTAAACCTATTTATTATCTACCTACCTACCTACCTACTTTAAGAAATAATAATAATCCCAAAAATGATTATAATATAGGTTTAAATTTGACCCAATCAAATGGTCCATTGTTTATTTAATGAAATAATTAATCATTTTGTCAATCACACTAGTAGTCAAAATGACAAGGTCCAAATTGATTTCCTAGTCATATTGGCAAGTATGAATCAATTCCAAATTGATAGGTTTGTTTTTTTTTACGTTAGTCATTTTGGGTGTTTTTAATTAGAAAACCCAATAAAAAAAACCATGAATTGTAGTAGTGAAATAAGTGTGTCAAAGTTTGGGTTTTTGTTATGTAGTTAATTTAAATCAATGGGAAAAACAAACAAAATGATAGTGTTATATATATTGGGGCTATTCATGATCAAAAACCATGAAATAATCTTGTAAGTTATTTCCATAATTATTCTCTCATTAAAAACATTCAATTGCAAAATGGTTCAAACAAAAGGAGTATTGAAATGTTCAAGATGAAACAATTTTTGCAAGCATGTAATTTTTTTGTCAAGATCAATTTACCATCTCACTTTATGAAGCTAACAAACTATTAAAAAACATTGTGGATATGGTTGGACATTTAAAAGGTTTTTATTGACATTAAGAAATCAACCTAAACATGATTATTGTAATTATTTTACATTGATCAATTTAAGGCATTTCTCATAAACATTCAACAAATTATTTTTAAAAAACTTCATCATGGTAATATAGTGGTGTGGACTTTGAAAATCCAGACTTTGATCATTCATATATTACAACCAACAAATATTAGGAAATTGCTTATGGTATTTGTGTGTTTGTTGACTCTCACTACAATTGATATAATTTGCAACTTATCATTTTATCCACATGATTGATTGAATTGAACATGAGAAAATTGATATGAATGTATTTCTCAAATGATAGATGCTAAGTGATCTTCTTCAAGTAGAATGTAATTATAATGAAAAGATATATTTGTCTTGTAATTGTGGGAATGAAATATATCAACCAATTGAAAAGAATTTTGCATCAATAAAATTATGATGAACAAATTGAAATACATCCATATTCTATCCAAGGATAGGAGGAATTATATTAGTATGATTTAAGATTTAATGGGTTAAACATAACCTATAAAATACCAATTGAAGGGAATTGGAAAGAAGGGTTTTGAATGGGAATGTATAGGTAAGAAGAAATTAGTTCAATAATAACACCAATATTAAATTCACAAGGAGCACATCAACTGTTAACTTTTGCAAATTTGTTCATGTACAATGAATAATATGTAGCATAGATAATCCATCACCACAACATTTAATGGTGATTTGGGTGTAGAAAAAAAAAGAAATTATAATAGTACAACAAGTTGAAGAATTGTTAAAACAACATTGTCATTGTGGTTGTGGTTGGACATGGGTTGATTTTATACAAATTCCAATAAATAAGCCCAAAAAAAGAAGTTGAATTGCTTTGTAGATTAATTCATGAGCTACTAAAACCCATGCAAGATTGAATTCTTATCAGATTGCATGGTGAACCCAAGGTATTCATCCTATAAATGGGCATTGTAACAATTTATATTCAAGAATTAACAAAGCATAGAATAGGGTTACTAGTTCTTGTATGCCTATTCACACTTATTAAAAGTATCAATATCTATCTATGAAGGTGAGTAGTTTGTTTCATTTTGTAGTTGTGAGTTCCACCAAATTGGGATGCTTCATATCGTGTTCTTGATGTCTTTGGAAAGCTCTCAACGAGGAGGGGTGCATGGGCTTGGTTCCATGATGTTTGGACTTGTGGTGCAAAAATTTTTAAATACCAAATGATGTTTCCACTGAAAATTAGATTAAATTATAGCTGAAAAATGTTGGAGGAATTGGAATGTGCCTTTCATTTTTTGGAAATATATTGATGAGCAGGATTTAATGGAATTTATTTGGTAAGATTTGGATTCAAAAATGTGGGAGATATTGATTTTAAAGTGATTTTTGCCATTGAAAATTCAAATAAATTCCTAAAAACCAGGTTTTGGAAGGAAAAACCAATTGAGGACGTGGTAACAATTGGGCCAACGGCCTAAGCCACACTAACTATGATTATACCAAATCATTATTTTACTCGGGATGGATAATGACTTCCTAGATTAAGCATTAATAAATTCCTATTGAAATGGATGTCTTATGATTCAATGGTATGTTATTGGGATGAACATGTAAACATTAGTATGAATATAATACTCATAAATGTTAAATATATTATATGCTTGTTGAATATTTATAAAATGAAATATAACAATTAACCTTAAACACATAATAAAATAATGGAAGAAAAAGCAAGGGTGCAAATAAATAAAGGTGATTTGGGATTTTTGTTTATTTCATTCACTTTATATTGTATATCCTTGTGAATTTATTGATCAATTAAAAGTGTACAAATTGGAAAAGAACAGTGGAAAAATCAACAAAATGTTTGTGCTAAAGGTTGAACATGTGATAATTCATTCAAATATCTTCACATAATATGAACAACAAATAGTTAAATCTATAATTTTGTTCATTGACTATTATGATGATGTGTACCTTGGGTCATATATGGAGGTTGGTAGAATATACGATAAGAAGAAAAAATGGGTAGTTGAAAGAAACCATAATTTTTAAAGAAGCTAAAAGAAGACTAAGACAAAACAATTAATATGGATGATTTTATTGGACATTTACATACACCGAGAAAATCCTTAAAGAAGGATAATTGGAATCAATTTGTTGCAAAATCCAAAGAATTACCAATGAATATACAAGAGTTAATTTTGAAAAAAATATATGGGGGCACCCAAGTATGGTGTATACAACATAGAACTTTAATGATTGATACAATCACACTTACTTAGTATAAACAATGGCTAATAATAATTGTGTGTGTGTTCATTCCATTGTTGATTAAAAAGTTGTTTGCCATAGTGTCACCATAAGATAATTCTTACCAACAAATAAGAGCTTTTTAAACCAAATATTAATGCTTTGATAGAAAAATGGATTCCATGTGACTTGTATATGGGGCCACTAATAATGGTAGTGTAATGAAAATATAATATAATAACAAATATCAACCTTTTATTTGTTTCTCACAAGAAAGGTTGTTGTTATTAAGCCTCTCAAATCCATATTCAAGTAAAATAAAAATATATCAGTTGAATATGAAGATTAATAAGGATATGTAGGAAAAGGGGTATGTAGGAAAGTCCTATCAAAAGCCTATGTTAGATACAAATAAAGCTTGAGAGGGAGCTAATATTCATAAAGATTTGAAAAATAAAATGGAAAATTATATGTCAAGAATCCCAAGTATTATCTTTATTGGAGGGGATTGGGCTTAGTGAATAAGGAATTCAAATATGGTCATCTTGAACCATTATTAGAAGAAAAAAACAATATTGATAGCACAAGCGATAGTTGAAGAAACAAAACAACTAGAATCTTTAAATGAAGGAAAGGAAATATCAATAGATTCTATACAATTTTATTAATGAAATAAAACATGACCATCTATGAGTGGCTAGGAACCAATAACATTATTGGAAGACAAAGATGATCCAAGGTGGGAACCTTCTTAGAATGTACATTTTGACCAAAGACTAGTTCAATAGGCAAATTGGAGCAATTAACTACAATTGTTCCAACACAAACCTATGTATTTGACACAAAAGTGGTAAATTGGATTGGGTGTGTAAATACCAATGCATTTACTCAAGTTCATTTCGCTTAAATTTTTGCGAATGAAAAAAATGGAAAAACCTAATCTTTGACCAATTATCAACTTGCCACCATAGTTTATTACTATAATTCAATCACAAAAAAATATTATTCCACCTGCAACTTTAATAGTACCAGTAGTAATGATGTCACCAACTATAAATGTTTTGAGAATTCAATGTGATGGTCCAATTTCACATTTTTGTTAGTTGACAAAAGTTTGTCTAACTAATGGAGAGAATATTGATTATCATAAATTATGGCATTTTCTTAATCCATTGAATAGAAGGGTAGCAAATTGGTTTGCAAGGTATGAAAAGGAAAATCCAATTACAACATAGGCAAAGGCCCAACAAAAATTGATAACCAAATTCAATGTTGTGTGAAGTGAAGGGTAGCCAATTGTTGTTTTGAAAGATATAAAACAAATGAATTACAAGTACTTACATGGAAAATTATTATGATCGATTCCTACGATTATGTGTTGTGATGCCAAATTGATAAGATGATTTATACTTAAATTAAACATTTCATGCAAGATAACGTACCAAGTTAAAACTAGTAATTTCAAGATTGTTATGAAGAATTATAATTGAAGTTGCTAATTTGGCAAAAATGATTAAAAAAAATTACATCCCACAAGAAAGGCTTTAGACAAAAATAATGATGAATTAAACAATGAAGATTTCAAAGAAAAATGAAAATGGATATACAAAAATTAATAAAGGTGCATTTTGACACTTATTGAAAATATATGTATGGACGAAGTTGTTATAATGAAAGCAATTATTATACCAAATAATGAAAAGTGTTGCAAAACAATTACACTCTATGCAAGAGTGGTGAGCATAATATTAAACAATGCCCATAAAAAATGTCAAGAAGATGATGTCCCTACAAGGAAATTCCAATAAATGTAACATAAGTAGAAACATCTACAATTTTAGAAAATAACAAGAGGCCTACTAAAGGCTAGATATCCAAAACATGTTTGATAATCAACCATGTATTCAACGATAAAGCAAACAAGGATGGTAGAATAATTATAATTACCAACAAGCTCAAGGAAGTCGATACAATCAGAATATTTATAATTGTCACGGTTATAATCATGATAATTACTAGTGAGATAATTATAATCAATATAGGTACATCTACAATTACTTAAGGAGCTCACTACTTGTATATTTTAAAAACACTTTAAATTAAAAGATATATTTTAGATTGTTATGAAATAATGGCATAGTTTAGATATATTTAAATATTAGGTATTTTTTTAACATATTAAATATATTCTAAATTTCTCATAATGTTTATAAGCAACCTATTCACATTTAAGTATTTTGTTTTTAAAAAAAAATTCTCATAAGGTGCATCTTATATTTTTGCACATCATTTGGAATAAAATGGAAGTGACTTCTTTAGGGACAATTATAGTTGCAACAAAGGATTTTGGCAAGGTAATGACATGACTACATGACTAAGATTGAAACATTGTCACAGAAAATTCTAGTCATAAAACCATTTTTTGTAATAGTGGACATGAAATGTTTTTCCTATTAAAAAAAAGGAAGTATTTGTAAAAATTGTTTAGCATGGAAGTAAATATTTTAAAATGAAGACAAGAATTCAAAACATGTGGTGGGAATGAATGTGGTTATGGTTGAGTGGAATTAACCTATCATTGAGGTTTATGTAATTATGAGTCAAAAGGCAATTTGTTTAAACTAGGGGATTGGAAAATGTTGACCCCACAATATGATGATGGATGAAATGGGAGAAGGAAAACTAATCCATCAAAAGATAGAGGATGCATTGCAAAATATACAAGTTAGTGATGACTTACCAACAAAAGTAGGTCAATGAAATTGAAAAAGAATGATTGAAAACAAGAGGAAATCCCAACTGAACATGACTACCAGTATTAGTCTCACTGAATGTGATTAGCCAACCAATAAAGCTAATTTAAAAAAAAACTACCAAGGCAAATAGAACATTGATAAGGGATACATAAGCAAGTTTAAACTTTGAAGAGATGAGAAAACAAATTATATATGGACATGAATTTGGAAGTTAAATTGGGACATTTGATAGATATATGTGTTTAATTAAGATGATTTATGTTCAAGGTTTGTCAAAAAAAAAAAAACATTTTGTCATGGATACTTATAGAGTATGTATTGCTAGAAGTGAAACTTTTGATGAAATTATGTCAATTGTTCAAGTGCATGTGGGAAAACATGAACTCCTTGAGATGCATTATTAGATAGATGATATAATGTGAATATCATATTGGAGGTGGTAAGAAGGAAGTTAGGATCAAGGAAACTTCAATTAACTACTTTTAATGTACAAATGGCTAACCAAAGGAAAGTGTATCCAATTGGGTTAATTTGCCACTTGAAAATTGAACTAGGAAGATGTACTTATAAAAAAATTGTGACAATATTACAAATGGAAGACCTATTTAATAAGTTTATTCCATGTTATTGGGAAGACCTTGGCTAAAACGAGTGAAAACTTATCATGATTGGGGTAATTATGCTCTAACCATTACTACAAAATATAAGACTATAATGCAAGTAGGTTGAAGAAAACTTCTATTTCCCCTAATAAGAAACCATGCAATTTGGATGATAATGATTGGGAAGTTGGCTTCACTAATAATGACAAGGAACACCTTTATGAAGTTGTTGTAGAGTTGTGGCAAGTTGGTGAATTATATCCCAATGAGTTGAATTTTTTACCATACGTCTTCTATGGAAAAATGCAACCATATGAAATGCTTAGTTATCGAGTATGGTCTTATCATCATGAACCAAAAAAAATATTGATGATATTAGATGAAGCTACAAATGTCAACACAAAAATAAATAAAGTATAGCATGGATTTTAACAACTCATGAATAGTTGACCAAGGTTAATTTAAGGAGTAAAAAAGACCCTAAGATATATACATGGTACTAGTTAAGTGCATCACTATCCATTATTTATATGGAGGAAATCAAAGGTTTGAACAAATTACCAAAATTTAAAGATGCATTTGCTTAGATGCTAAGTTTTAGAAAAAAAAATTCGGATTTTTTGTACATAAACTTTGTTACCAATTTGGACTATGAGATTTTTAATATTGAAGACTCACTACCAGATTTACTATTAAATTTGTATTTTTGAAAGCCTTATTAGAAGTTTTTTGCTAAAAATAATGTTTATTTTAGTATTAAAAAATCAATGATAAGCTACAAAATATGAATTAAGATTTCTTAACTATATATAAGATTTACTTTTGTTAATTTATGAAATATTTTAGGATGGGTGAAAACACATTATGGGTCACCCACTTTTGTTTAGAGAAGGTGATGTATAACAAGTATTATATTGCATAATAAACTAAAATCTTGATGACGTTATTGACAATCCTAATCACAAACAAAAAACTTCAGAATGTGCATGACAACATTTTGAAACCCAAAGATCATTTTGATCCAACAATTATATGAAAAGGATTGGATAGAATCAATGTACACAACGTATATAACACATTTTATTGATGATGTTTTTTCAATTTTCATGTTGTGATTTGCAAAACATGATTAAACAAAAGAAAATTGAAAAAAAAATGTAATGGCCACTTATAAAATTTCCTCCTTTTTCATAAGATAGTGGTTTTTTCTTGTAAAAAAAAGATTGTTATGCCTTTATAGTTCAATAATTGCAAAATACACATTTTTAAGAGAATTTTCAACCAAAAAGTTTAAACTCCTAAATGTTTTTAGATTCAATTGATTGTATATCAATATCATTCACCATGAAAAAAACCCGCCCACAACTCTAATTATGAAGTATATATGTATTTTTTCATACTTTGTGACATGTATTCTTTTGTTGATAGTATATTCCATATGCTCAAATTCTTTGATGCTTTAAATAATTGATTAGATTAAGTATAAAACTAATCAAGTATGTCTATATAATCCAAGATGTGGTGTCCATACATTACCAAAAAATTTAATTTGTTACTATAATTTTGGGCCACCTATAGTGTGTTTTCACCCAAAAGTTTTTTTTTTCGGCCAAATCATTGATTTTGACTTAGATTTGCATATTTATCTTTGATGTACTTAGAGGTTGGGTTTGGGTAAGATCAACATAACTTGTTTATTGTACTTTGATGTTGAGTGTAATTCAAATTCTTGTATTAAATTGAAGTCATTTTTCCACTACATTTTTTTTTTTGCATTTCAAAATTATATTGTTTCAAAGAATTAAGAAAGTGAATGTTCAAAGGTTATTATTTTTCATACTAAATGTTGTTACTTAAAGATCACATAATAAATTAGTAGTCTATTTACACTACCACTTTTAGAATTTCCTTATTGTGACTATTTATCACTTTGAAATTGCAAAAAATGTATTTTTATTTCTTATTATTATAAAAAAAATTCCAAAAACTTGGACTATTATTGGGTAGCTTCAACATTTGGCAATTGCACCATGGATACAAAACCAATTTTTTTTTGGTTTAGTAACTTTTATTTTGAAAGTTTTGGTTGAAACTATTTGTTTCCAATGATTTTTCTTTACAAAGTGATTTTGTCTTTGGTCTTTTTATTCATTAATATTCATACTAAAACATCCCAGAAACCAAAAATAGAAAATGTCTTTATTTGTTTTGCAACAATGCCAATTCAATGCCAACAAGGAACATAAAAAAAAACTAGAGGAAGTTTTGCAAGAAAGTGTACAAGGTGGACCTTTGAGGAGCCAAGGAGTGCAACTACTAAAAATGGAGTTGAGGCATGTGGTTATGTTCCATAGAAGTAAAATGAAAAAGTTGGAGGTGATTATCGAAACTAACATTTCAAACTAAAGGATATTCAACACCAAAACAAGTTGGAAGGCTCTTACAAGAAAGGATTTCTATGGGGTCAAAATCAAAGACTTCTTACAAAACCATTTAGGACCTTACTAAAAAATATTATTTTTGGTACCATTAGATTGTTTTGTCTCAAGCTTGGGAGAATGAAATTTTGTAACTTCAAAAACATTTTGAGGAACTATAGTAGTTTTGAGACAAAGAAAGTTTAAATGCTGGGCCAATGGCCTTTCTTCAAGGATGACCCTCGTGGATAAGGACTACCACACAAAAATTCTAGTAACTCCCATATTTAATGTAGGAAAATTTCTTTATATTCCCCAATTTGTTATTTCTATCATGGAACTAAACATGTCATAAGAAATTGTCCTTATAAATCTAACCAAATTATAACCTCTAACCTCATGGTCAACCTTGTTTCAAATTCCACCATAGTTCCTTTTTTATTTCCATTTCAAGTCATTTGTACTTCTAGCTTCAATAGTTAATGTGTTGATTACAATACTATAATTTCTTGGAATGAATTTACTTATACCTAATATTGTTATAGTACTGCCTATGATTGCAAAAATATCAGGGGATAAAAATATGGTAGTTTTTAATATTGAAAATGTATTCCTAAACCAAATACCATAATTTCTTTCATATGGCAATAATTTTTCAACTTTAAGAGGATTTCGTGCCCCATGATTTATGACAAGTCACCAATATTTTGGTGGACATTTTTGTCTTGTCTACCTAAGACCACATTTGCAATTGATATTGTCAACAATTTCAATGAAAAAAATCATAGTGATTAGAGGAGGACCTGGTGATGAAGGACCACTAGATAAAGATGAATTTGCTTTGAATGATAGGAGGAGTTCAACAATGGGACCCCCACAAAGAGAAGTTTCAAACCCAATTGGAAACTTATTTATAAAAAATTAGCAATCACATGGTAAACTACCTCAAAATAATGTACCATTTAACAATGACATTGGACCTCTTGGGGGAGGACCTCTTAGAGTTGGTAGTGGACCCTTTGGTTGTGGCAATGGACCCCTTAGTGGTAGTTGTCCATATGGAAGGGGAGGACCTATAGGAAAAGGTAGTGTACCTATTAAAGGACCTTGGATGGGATCTTTTTAGAATGCATGGTATTCATCATGGTATCTAATACATGTTACCCTTATTCCTAGTGCCTTTTTTAATAAAAAAATCTTTGCCATGCCCCATTTATATTCCAAGGACTGACCTTTGATGTTCATGTTAAAATATTCAAGAAAGCCATTTTGGCCGATGGGGAAAAGAAGGATTCTAATATAATTAATGAATTTTCTAGGTTTCATTTTGAAGGATGTAATCTCATAATGGGGAGAAAATTTATGTAATTTCATTTCAATTAAAATTTTGATTTTTTTTAAAAATAAATTATAAAAGATATATGGTTGTCCAAACTTATGAACATGTTTATATGGTATATAAGGTGATCAAACAAGCTATTGATGAGAAAGTAAAGGTATATTATGGATGCATATTTAAGCTTGCTAATTGCTTTCAACATAAAGCAAATGATAACTTGTTTACTATTTCTTTCAAACTCAACTTGTTACCTTGTATGATAATTGCCAAAATAGGGATGAAAAGATCCATACCATGTTTTAGCACAAAAAAATTATTATTACATGTGAGGAAAACATGGATGATGCTAATGATTATAAAATTTTGTTAAAACGTCCTAACTAATCAAAAAAACCATTTGAATCAAAGAAGGCACACACCATTTGTAATCATTGTCACAAACGATGTCATACCAAGGAGAGATGCCATTGGAATTTGGAAAACCCGAACAAGTTGAGGGTGAAAAAACGGTTCTAGTGAATGCAATTTTTGCATGGCAAACTAAAAGAACTAGTAATCAGTTCAATAATTTGGGCAACTAGAACCAAGCCAATAAAGGTAGCATTGTATTTTTTAAAATTTCATCTATGGGTCAATTGAACATAAGAATTATGATTATCCCCACTACCATGTTGCACAAGAAATGTTTATGGACAAAGCCGCTATAATAGAGCCTAAAAAGAAGGATGTTGTTGTCAGCATGGTTTTGGTGATTGCTACAATAAGTAAGCATGTTACATAAACAATGAATTTCAAAAATAAAGTACATTAAAAAGCCAATATTGCAATGGATTGGAATGATGATGAGAAGTTACAAAAGTCTTTTGAAATTATCATTCAACAACTATAAAAAAAAAGAATCTTGCCTTTCAACTAAATAGATGCCTATTAAAAATGTTGGCGTAGGAGCAAGTACCATAAAATTTTGTTAATAAAATGTTAATTCGAGATATTCTTAGCATAATTGGCCATATAAAAAATGCAACAAAAAAAAATCGATTGTACTAAAAAATCCCAATACAAAAGTTGTCCTATATTATAAAAAAATGTGTAGCAATTGTTGGAGAGTAGGCATACACTCACTATGGGGCAACCTTCTCGTTTGGTTATAAATGTGAATTAATACATTCTTGTTAAATTATTGCCTATCAAAAAACCTCTTACTTTCTAAAAACCTACTTCCACATTAACTTCAATAGCCATAGGTGCTAGTAATTCAAGTACATGTGGGCAAAATTTGGTGGATGTTGTGTTGTTGGATGGAAGATATGGGGTGAACATAATCACTAAAGACTTAAGGAACAAGTTAAGGTTACTTATCCTTAGATCAATTGCTTACAACCTCGTAATGGTATATCAAAATTTGGCTAAGCTAATAGGGCTATTTAAAAACCTAAATTTTCACATTCATGGAATTTCATACTATCGCAACCTTAGCTTTGGGCTTATGACCAAAGCAAGGGTTTACAAGGTTGCAGGCCAAGAGGGAAATCAAGAGTCGCACAACATACTCCCGGGAGTGTGAGAAGGTGTGAGGGAATGAACCTTCACACCCCAAGGGAGTTCCACTTTGGGAGTTGGAGTCTCGGTGGACTCTTGAATCTTCAAAGAATAATTGCAGGGGTCAAAACTCAATGGATTGAAAAGTTATTTATATCAATGGAAAGCTCTTGGAACTTAAATATATAAAATAAGCTCACATCGCCCATTTGGACATCTGAAACACAAGTTATGGCCAAAAGAAAGGCCGGGAGTCAAATTGGTAGTTTGACCTCCGACCATTAAAAGTCAGGAGTCGACCCGATTTCCGTGCATGAAGATAGAGTGCGACATACCGTTGAAAAGATCTCAACGAGGGCTACAACTTTGCTTTAGATCTCATTTCAATTCGAGATCTGCACGCAAAGTTATGGTGCCTCAAAGTTGCGAGAGTCCCAACCTTGGCGATTTCGGGACTCCCACGTCAAAAAACCATTTGGATGTGAGTCCCATGGAGAGGTGCATAGTATACTATAAGGGGGAAGGTGGTGGCTTCCCCTAAGTCTGGGCCGTGGTGACTCTTGTGTGTTCGTGTTGCCCGTGGCTCATCCTAACACCAAAGGTGTTCCAATTATGCACTAACCATCTTGTGTTGGTTTTGTACATGTCCGTGTGAGTGAGTGAAGCTTGTCAACTCTTCCTAGTCCCATCCCGGAGCTCCAGCATGCCCCTTCACCCCTTCAAAATGCTGCAAGCCAAGGAGTGTGCCCCCACTCCTTACTCTTCTGTTGTTTTCTGTTTGGGATTCATATTTGAGTCCCTCAAGGAGTTGGGAGTGCGTCACATACATTGTTATTTTTATGGCGATGAAAAAAAAAGTGTTGAATGTTATTTATTCCATGGTTGCATAATGTTAAGATTATTCATGAGTTGGGTAACAATTTAATAACCATTGAAGGTAATGGGATTGTGCACATCATAACCATCACCAAGTATATGGGTAATAATACCAAGTGACAAGAAGTATTCTTCTATTATGATTTCATCAATGAAGTCATTAATGAAAAGGAGGATGTTGTTTTGGAAACAAAACCACATTTGTTTGTGACTAACATTATCACACTACTGAAATTGGAAAATTTGGATGTAATTATAATTAACCTAGAATCCAATAATGATCATCTCACTTTTATTTTCCACATCATACCATTAGCGACATTTTGGTAGATGTAACTCTAATTAAAATCAAAGTACATGAATTGAAAATTGCAAGGTCAACATTACCATAAGATATTTAAGCTAAAAACTTCAATTTGGGGACTAAGACAAAACCCCATACAGTGAAAATCAATCTTGATTTGGATCCCTAAATAATTCAAAAAGTAGAGGAATTACTTAGGGAATACAAAGATTTTTTGCATGGACCTTGGCTTTCCCCAATTGTGGTGGTCCCCAAAAAGAACAAAAAATTGAATTTTTTGTAGATTTCCAAAAACTCAATGCAACTAGCAAAAAAGGTCCATATCCTTCACCTTTCACATAAGAGGTTTGGACATGGTGACTTGACATGAGGTATATTCCTTTTTGGGTGAATTTTTTAGTTATCACCAAATCATGATAGCCCTAAAAAGTCAAATAGAAGACAACCTTTAGATGATAATTGTTTGGGGCTTGACTTTTTTTTGTTGTCATTCTTCATTTACTTCCATGATTGCCATACAAGAAGACTATCATTGTTTTATGGAACAAATAATACAACTACTACAAGGAACAACTTTAAAGGAATAAATGTTGAAACATAAGTTAAAAGCTGATTATTTATTAGGTGCCAAACAAGCCAAGTGGAAAACAAAATACATCAAATAAGAACTCATGTGGAAGCAACTTGGTCAAATCCATTTATCATCACATATGCACATTACCATCACTAAAGGAAAATTGGAAAAAAAACAACTACCATTGGCAACTATATTCTAGTTGCAAAAGACATTGACTATTAAAAATTGCTTAGTTGCATTAAACAAGTTGCATAAAACACTAGTTGCAAGTGTGGATGAAGTCAACAATCAACAAATATTTCACCATTTGTATATTATTGTATGTCATCCATATGTTACCATAAAAATTAAAAATTTACATAATGACATGTGGCAAATGAAAAAGGTTTGAAATTTTATTTTAAAAATATATAATGGATCTTTGTTGTTTATTTTAAACAGTTTTAGGTTGTGACACATGGCATAATACCAATATGTCATGTGACATTTTTTAATTTTGGTCAAAATGAATTAAAATCAATATTTAGGTAGGTAGGTGGGTAGCTTGGTTGGTGGGACTAGGTAGGTAAGTAAGTAGACATGTGTATGTAAGTAAGTAGGTTAGGGAGGTAGGTGAATAATCTAAATTTCTTTTAAGTTTAACCTTTAAGGTTCAATTCCTTAATGCCCCCCTTCTTTAAGGTTATTTATGTGAAAGTGTACAACAAAGCCTTTTCATTATACAATTTTCAAAATGAAAATGAAGGACAAAACATATGGGGAAAAAATTGAAGTTACAACTTAGTTGCAAACTAGGTTGTGACTAAAAAGATTATTTCATATATTTTATTTTCCTTTTTAATTTTTAAAATTATATAATTAAGCAATTAATTAATTAATTAACTAACTAACTAACTAACTAACTAGTTTATTAGTTATAAATTACTAAATAATATTTCATAATTTAAATATAAAATATTAAAAATAGATAGATAATTAAATAAATTATTTGTTATAAAATTTAGCTAAATAATCAAATAGATAACTGAAATATTAAATAATCAGTAATTACTATCTTAATAATAACCAACCAACATATTAGTTATACATTATTAATCAGCAATCAAAGAATTAAACAAGAATTACTAAAATATTAAAAAAAGAATAATTAGCCCAGAAAATTAGTTATGATTTATTAAAAAATAAATTTGTAACTAATAAAAATATCAACGAATTAATTATTATAATTTAAATATGAGACAACTAACTGATTTATTAGTTATAAATTTTCATTAATGGTTCTTAAATTATTGAATAAAATATCTACAATATTAGTTAATTAATTAATAATATTTAAATAATAAATAATTGAGCAAATTATTACAAGTTATTAAAAAATATATAATAAATAATAATAATAATTCATAATTATAAACTAACCAAAAAATAACTAACTAATGAATAAGTTCTAAATTATTGATGGATAGTTCATTAATCAATCAATCAATCAATTAATTAACGATTATGAATCAAATAATTATTAACTAATTATTTAGTTATAAATAATTGATTAATAGTCCATACAAACAAATAAATAACTAATATAATGAATAATTACGAAATATTAAATATGAACAATTAGTAATCAATTAATTGAAAATAAGTGTAATTAATTAATCAATTATTAATTAATAAATATGTAAACTACATTAAGTAGGTAGGTAGGTAGGTAGGTAGTGTATTTGCCTAAATACAAATTAAATAAAATTTTATAAATACATTGATGGAAACATACCCCCATTATACCCTTAATAAAATTTAACAAAAATACAGTTACCTTTCAAATGATTTTTAATACACCTATGTATCCCATTAAGGGCTATCTTGACACCTTAATGGTGTGACTAAGTTTGGTTCCATTTGCAACTAATGGGACATATGGGCATTATAATGGATGAAAACAATTATAAAATGTAGGCTAAAGAAGTCATTAGTTGCAAATGAATTACTTGCATTTTGGGGGATTTCTTTTAGTGCATATGGGTAGGAATGAAAAGTAAAGTCAAATGGGTATGTGTTGTAGGATGGATAGAGTTTTTGAATTTGATTAGCATTTCATCAAGGATGTTGAAGTGAAGGAACTCAGTTATAACTTTCAGTTGTTTTTTCAAACTATCATGCTCGAAGGGTTACAAGTCATGTTACACTACAAGGTGATCAACCAAATTTTCAAACTATCAACAAGAAGGATGGTGGTTCGAACTAAAGACTTGTATAATGAAAAGTTTAGTTTGTACCATGAAGGTGGTAGAGATGAACATTACAAACAAGATTCTAGTTACATCCTCAATAAGGCAGTGACAAATCAAATGGAGACACATCTAACTTCCTTGATAAAGGTGGGAATGTTTAAGCAAGGTAATAAATTGGTACCAAAAACTTCGTTGTTATCCATCAAAACTACTGAAAGAAGATAAGTGAACTAGGCGAACTAAGTAGAATGGTTCATGCAACATCTACACAAGGAGATTGTGGCTATGCAATGCAAAGCTAGGAAATGTGGGCAATAATATTGTTGCACTTACATTCACAATAATAGTTAAACATTACACCTAGGTGTAGGGGTATGATGAAGATGATGATATACAACCTCTTGCAATGTTCATTCAAAAGATGCCCATAGATAAAACATCAATGTTTGTGCTGATAATCAATGTGCATTTAATGACAGTAGTCAATAACTATAATAAATCTATAGAGTTGGCAAGGGCAAAAAAAATTGCAAGAGATGGTTGAACTTCAAGTAACTCTAATTTAAAAAGGGGATATTGTCATAATGAAAAAGTCTATTTAGTAAATTTTGGCCTCTATAGAAATATGTATTTAACATATGTTAACCATTGTTTAATATCTTATTTGTTAAGTGTTAACCATGGGTGATAAGTCAAATCAATAAGAATTAGCCATGGTGGAGGTGCATGTCAAACATGTATAAGTTGGGTTTCAAGAAATTCATGAGAATATTGTGTTGGAACAAATGGATCAAAAAATATAAGGAAGAAATTAAGAATATGACATTACAATGCTCCAACACAATTCCATGGAACGTGAATAAATAAATGTTCTTATATATTAAAACAATAGATCACTAGCATGAATGGTTGAAAGAGTAGGAAGCCAATATGGAATTTAATGTCCAACCAACTTTGGTAGAAACTATTAAAAAGGGGGGCACTGATACACAAATAACTAAAGATGCGCCTACCAAAAACTAGTGTTGAGCCTACCAAATAAGAACTTACAACTGACATAAAAGTTGTTAAAAGGATCATTGTTGAAGAGTTGATGAATGATCCACTTGCCAATGAAAAAAAGTCCTAGAAGACACAAATTGTGGAAATGGTGCATTTTTTCATCAAAAAGGCTAAAAGTTAAAGAAGGAATCAATTTTTAAGAATATTGGATCTTTCCTTAGAGGTGGACAAGTTACAAAAGCAAATTCTTGTTGTGCATTTATAAGGGGCAAGTCTCATTGATCCAATTGAATTTGTAGCACATCAAAAAAAGTGGGAGAAAATTAATGTTGGACTAGTGATTCTTTGATAATGAAAAGATGGAATTGGAAAGGCACATCCAAGAGTTGGAGGGGAAGATGAAAAAAATTGATGAAAAAAAACATCAATCTCAAAGGCATTCAAGTTAGATGAGGAAACAAACATAAAGGAATAAAAAGTTATGAAATTTTTTATGGTGCAATTGAAGACAATGGAGAGTAGGAACATATAATTACTTGCTAAAGGAGATAAATACAAAGAAATTGTGAAAATTCATGATGAGTAGGCGGTAACCCTGACTAAGATAAAAGGTTTATTAGAGGCACAAATAGATGCTTTGGAAAAAGGAAAGTCAAGATTAAAAACAAAGCTGCAAGCCTTGGAAAAAACAAATGTTGCATTAAAGGTGAAGGTACAAATAGTGGTGAAAGCAAACTCAAATGTGGCATCCATAAAGACGTTGGAAAGAGAAAAGGTTGTGTTGAAGGTACACAATGAAAAGTATGCACTTTGTGTGAAGGGGCATTATGAACATCTAGTAGTTATATTGGGGAGGCCAACCATTGAAAGAAATTAATTTTCAAAAATCACATCAAAGCTACATGAAAGCTAACAAGAGGGAAAAACTCAATGCAAGAAGGAAGGCATTTGAAGATGCAAAAAACAAGAAGGCGACGTTAGAGAACATTGGAAGGCCATCTTGAATGCTACAAAATCAATATGTTGGCTTAGTAAAGGTTTTTCAAGAGGTGAAAACCTCCATGATTAAACTATACTACCAAGAAGAAGGTATGGTTAAATAGTTGGATGCAACTCATGAGTCAATTCAAAACATGGAAGAAGAAAACAAAACAATGAAGGAGAAGA
>Ga0209208_10000994_pt1 | contig 39167 bp, 37 predicted proteins | sample S1TSphfallax_3_FD_187694 | JGI IMG/M metagenome (GOLD analysis project Ga0209208, IMG submission 187694) | Host-associated microbial communities from peat moss isolated from Minnesota, USA - S1T2_Fd - Sphagnum fallax MG (SPAdes) (version 2) | ecosystem: Host-associated > Plants > Peat moss >... | reverse complement strand
CATAACAAAATCGTGGACCTTCTTTGTGTTGAATGAGAATACTACAAAAGTTAACATCAAGGGTGCAATTCAAAATGAAATTCTATTTATGTACCTGGAGAACCTGAACCTTTTTAAAATAAGGCAGCACCTTAGTTCAAATTTTAAATCAATTCAAAAACTAAACCAATTCTCTAGTTTGATTCCAATATCAATTCCAAGGAAACTTGAAACCTCCAGTTTGGAGACTCTATAACCTAACTTGATAACCTAACTTGAACCTGCTAAAATTCAAAAACTTGTTAACATTAGTGTGGACAGAAGTTTACAACTAAAATAAGTAAATCCAATTACTCTCTTGAATAAATTCCAAGTTTTTAAAATTGTGCATTCCAAATTAAATATTGAATTATCCACGGCACTCATCACATTGCTGAAATCCTACTACCTATCATAGTCATGGCAATTTTGTAGTATTGGAATTGAGAATGTCATAATATAGTAGTCCAAAATGAGCAAGGGAAGCAAATCTCATTCCTGCAATTCTCTGCATCTTTCAATAATATTAAAGTTCGATGTTGAACATCATCATATGAGAGTTCAAACTGAACAATCAAATAGAAGTAAATTTCATTCTTGTAGCTCTCCAAATCTATCATGTGGAAGCAAAATTCATCATATTTTGCCATCATTCACCTTCATTGCAATATTCAACATTTATCCAAATATTTTTATTATAATCAACTCACAAAGCAACAAATAGCACCACATTTTAGGGCAATTTCCCATAGTTTTAGTGTAACAGCATCCCCAACCAAGCTTAAAATGTGACCCTACAAAAATATTTAAGGCATCCAAGTCTAGTTTTTTTTTTTTTGGCAACCCCAGTGTGCTCCCATAAAACTAACTAGGATTACATATAGGTGGGAAACTACTATTAGCAAACCACTTGGACCAATCATAATACAAATCATTATGATTGGTCAATCAGAAACAGGGACCGACAGTCTAATCATATTTTATTACACTCTTCTCTAGCATGTATTTGTTGTGCCTTGTACCAGCCTTAGGAAAACATGCAAAAATGCTGGGCCAAAACCATATTCCTGAGCCAAGCCAGCATATTTTGACTTTTTTTAATCCAATTTTAATGTGCATGGTCCCATACTGAGCATTTCTGGGGATGCTTTAAGCTTGTGGTGGAAATTAGATAAGTTCGAAGTTGGAAGGTAGAAAAATCTGGACAGAGTACTTTATTAAAAAATAGTTTGAACCTAACATGGACCTTGAATATAACAAGTAGTTTGTTGCCTTATGTATTTGTTTCAAGTTATAGAGTTTGGAAATATTAGAGTGAGAGTCGAGAGGGTGTCACCAAAAGAAGGAGAAATCTTTTTTTCATTGTGTAAACCCCCAATGCTAGGCATACAGAGACTAATGTATATTGTTGAAATTTTACTTAGACAGAAAGATTTGCTTCAAATATTACTTCTTCATCAAAATCCTTACAAACACCTAAATTCCATTGTCTTATTTCTGTGGACCACAAGGGATCAACTTCACTTTCGATTTCCTCTCTAGGAGTCAATAGGTTGCTTCATGGGAATGGCAATTCATACCCAACAATAGAAACCCCACAAAAACCAACTAAATTACTTCCCATGATTCCTCTTAGAAACTAGACAAAAATTTAGGGCAAGATTGGTGAATGTAATCTATTCTATTTTCCAGTATCCCCTTGTTCCTAGAATCCCTAGAGCTCCCACAATGCACCAGGTACTTTTTCCTTAGGATGAAACACATTACACACTCATCATTTCAAGATCCCCAAAGTCATCAAACATGAGCTGCCACACAACCACTCCAAAAATCCTTGACACATTCATCATTTCCCTTGTGTTGATCTTTGAAAAAAAACATGCAAGACCTCTAGACTTCTTCTTGACGTTCTTAGCGTAGCAAAAGTTCAAACGTCAGGGTTCTTCTGATCCAACAGTCCTAATCAAGTTTTATCCCTACCTAATTACAACACCCAAAGTACAAATCAACCACACACTTGTTAGTTATCCTGAAAGTCTAACAACTCAACTTCTTTTCATCACACAAAGCTTTTGCTCTATACTCTTCAGCCAACATCAAATATACTCCTCCCATCTTCGTCCTTTTGCTCCCCATAAATCTTCCTGCCAATCCCCTTGTAGAGTCGTGATTCACACAACACATGAAGAGTCTTCATTGAACAACCGAGATTGTGCTCCATCATTAAAACCAACTCATCAGGATCCCTTCGCAATAACTTGTAAAACAATAAAACAAACCAAAAACAAATCAAAAAATAAATTCTTCGGTGTCATTGAAGCACCGCGCTGCCAATAGTTCAACCACTGAACCAACATGGCATTTCGTAATGAAGAAGCATGTTGCAAATGAACATAATTCAAATTTGTAGTATCTCTTACACAGAAATGTTGATGTAAAAGGCAAAGATGGTGGTGAATGGCAAAAATGTAAACATATGACATTTGTCACATTTATAACCATCACTAATTTTTTGGGAAGTGTGAGGCTTTATACAAAATTAACCATATTTAAATGGGATTTATTAAAGATCTTGCTTTGATGATTGCTAAGAACAATATGGGTGTTGAAATTGTAAGATTTTTTTATATAATTATATTTTAAATATATTATGGGAACATGTGAAGTAATTTGAAATTAATCCAATGAATAAAAATTTAACAAAAACATTCATTACACATTGTAACACTTGTTTTTAAACAATAAAAGGACTTGTAAATGGACTTGAATGTTTTTGAGAATGATAGGTTTTGCAACATAAACTTTAGTAAAATAGTATGAAGGTTTTTTAAAAAAAATTTAAAGATTTTTTGAAGAATATTTCAGGAATATTCTAGGAATAATTCTAAAAAAAGTGGTCACAAAAGTAGTCATAAAGTAGGTGGGTGTGGCTTGTGTTATCTTGTTTGCACCCATATGCCTTTTATCTATTATGGAGAGTCTTTGGTTGAAGCGAATGGTCTTGCATCTTTGTGGTCAAGTTTAGTTTCCTTCCCATAAACAATTGGTCCACATTACCAAAAATCATGGTTTAATTTATTGCAAAACTAGACCAAAAACTAATCATTTTGACATTTGGTCAATTTGATTACTTGGTCATATTGGACATGTTGATTTGAACATGTCCAACTTCAATGGTGGTTTTTTTATTGACCATAATTGGTTTTTGATTAATCAAATCAAACATAAATTTGGGTAGCCAAAAAAACTAATTAAAAAATAGCCCACTTTTTAAATAATAAATAATAATAATAAAATAAATAATAAATACCTACCCACCATGGCTTTCTACCTACCTATCCACAACCCATTTAAGTAATATACATTTACACACGTGAACAAGGTATATATACAAATATACATATTCCACATAATATATGTTAGTAGTGGGGATTTAATTTTAGTTTCCTTGGTTTCACACCAATGTTTTGTCCATCAAACCACCACACCATTTTGTAAAACAATATGATACCAAATGCATTTAACATGTTTTTTTGAACTTCAATGAATTTTTTTGTTACTGTGTATGATAACATTTGAACTTTATTTATTTTCATAAGTAGGTAAGTAAATACCTAATTAAGTAGATAGGTGAGCACACATGCTTACCTACCTATGTTTTCAAATTTATGTACCTATTTCTGTAAAATATAAATAGGTATGTAGGTAGATAAATAAATAAGTAGGTAGATGCTTAGGTAAGTAAATGTTAGGTAGGTAGATAAATAGGTAGGTAGGTAGGTAGGTAAATAAATAAATAATTAGGTAGGTAGATAAGTAGATGGTACGTAGGTGGGCAAGACATATTTAGGTAAATAGGTAGTGGTAGGCCCAAATTCTACTTAGAATTGTTCTTTGCCTACTAACAAAACAATACAAATTGTACTATCAAAAGTACTTACAACATACACAATATGTGGTTTTACTTATTTTAATTCTTCTGTAAACTATATTTACACATTGTTCTTATTACAATTATCGTATTTTTATTTCCTAGATTCTATATTATCTTTAATAATCAAAATTTGTGATCAAAGTTTCATGATTCATTTAAAAAACACAATAGTTTCAAAATAGACTCACTATTTCTTCATCAATATTATACTCCTTTTTTTACTTAAATTAAACATATCAAACATTTGTAATAAAAAATGTACAAATCCAAAATGAAAAATAAGAAATTCTATGGTTCACAACCCAACATAATTCTAAACTACATACTATGTCGCAACCCCACTTTGGGCTAAGTGTGAAGATGAAACTCACATTCCCAAAAGTGGGAACTTGGAGTCCTCTAGGGACTCTTGAAAACTCAGAGCTTGATTGCAAGGGTCAAAACACCTCGCATTGAGGTGTTCTTTATACCGTTGGAAAGTTCTTGAAGTGTAGATGTCCAAAATGGCCTCGCATGAACCATGTGGACATCTACAGCCCAAGTTATGGGCAAAAGAAGGGCCAGGAGTCAAACTGGCAATTTGACTCCCGACCACTAAAAGTCAGGAATCGACCCGATTCCAACGTCTGCAGGAGGAGTGCAACATGGCGTCGGAAATATCTCGAAGAGAGCTACAAGATTGCTTTAGACCTCATCGAAATAAGAGGTCTGAGCAAGAAGTTATGGATGCCCAAAGTCCCGGGAATCCAACTTGGGATAGTTTCGGGACTCCTCCTTGGGAGTCTCGGGAAAAAGTGCCATTCGGATGTAGCCTCCGCAGAGAGCTACAAAGAATACTATATGGGGGAAGGTGGTGGCTTCCTTCGAGTCGGGGCCGTGGTGAGTCAAGTGAGTCCAAGGTCGCCCGTGGCTTGTCCCAACACCAAAAGGGTGTAGAATGAGTTTTAACCAACTTGTGGTTGGTTTTGGATGCAGGACCGAGTAAATAAGTAGTTTGTCCCTCTTCCTAATCTATCCCGGAGCCTCAACACGCCCCTCTACCCCTTCTAGTGTTGAGTGCTGGGAGCGGACCCTCAAGTCCCCAAACTTCCGCATTCTTGAAGCTAGGCCACCTTGGACCTAGCTTGGGACTTGGGGTTGCGTCATACTATGTTTCTATTATATTTTCCAACAATTCTTTTAAGTTTTTGTGTGTGTCAAAAATAAATCCCAATCCTTATTAGAATCCAAAATTACATCCTAAATCTTCTCCTTCCAAAAACAATTGAACATCAAACTAATGAAATGTTTTCATCCAATCTAATTAATCAACCATCTTCATCCTTCCTTGTTAAATTTCTGCCATTCACCTAGTAACATTCTACCTTTTGAATCTTTGCAATTCACTTGGTAACAAGTAGGTAGGATGTAAGTAAATATATGTTAGGTAAGTAGGTAAGTAGGTAGGTAGTCTAGTAGGCATAGGAAGTAGGTTAGTTAACCAAATTAGTATTAGCAATTTGATTAAACATGGCCATTTAATATGGCTGATTTGAATAAACCATGTGTATCTTAATGGACCATTTCTAAAAAATCTCTTTCTTGACTAGATGTTTGATTTAACACTTGGTCTAAATCATCACTTTAGTAAAAAAACAACCAACCAAAAGAACCATACGTTTTTCATGCCCCATGCTTTTAGTCAAAGTGGATATCCTTTGGGTCAATCCGGACATTTGGGTCAAGTTGAACCTTTTGAAAAGCTATGATTTCTTGTAATGCCATGAGCACCTTCGATCCTACTCTATTGCAAAAACCATGGCAACTTATGTGTTTCTTGCCATTATTCAATGTGCAATTATGACAACAACATTTGATTTTAGGATGTTGAGGTCAAGTTTGACACTTTTGCCTTGGTCATCAATTTCATTAACCTTAATTAAGTTCCTTATCGCATAATTATTGGACTATTTGAAATACCTAATACTTTGGTACAATTTTTGTAGAGCAAATGAAAGTGTTGTTGGTTGAATTCAACTTGACAAATAAAATGATTGCATATGTTAAGGATGGAGTTAACTTGAGTTATCTCACAATTACCTTCACTTTTATTGTGTCACATGTGAGCTTCTATAGTAACTTTAGCCATTTGTTGGTTATTTCTTTGGCCATGTTATGTCAAAGGCATGTCAATATGCCATGAGTGAAACTAAGGTGGGTGTGGACATGAAGGAAGTTAGTTTGAAAGATGTGTAAACTGTTCTTCAAAAGACAATTATTTGGATTAAATTCTTTGGAAAGGGTAGACTAGAGTGATAAAAGGTTTTCCATGAGGTTGTCATGCAACATAAAAAATTCAAAACCTTTTTGAAGACATGTTTTGCTTCCAAGGTAATTTTGTTCCAAAAAACCTTCAAATATGTGAATGTTTTCAACATTTGTTACACCTGATAGAGTTTAACTTTGTAGGTTAGGGTTCCCAATGGGTTGACATGGGCTATTATTTGAGTAGTAATTGAAACCCTAAGACTAATTATTCATCACTTTTTGTTGAAATAACATAAAGGGTACTAATTATTATCTAATGCATTGTTTATTGTTTTGGTGATCATGGAGACCATGAAAAAAGAGTATGTGCATTGAACCATTATTGTTTTTCCACTTCAATGTGGTGAATTTGATCAAAAAATAAAAATCTTATATGATAATATGATTGTTAAATTCATTAATGTGTTGTGTCCTTTTTTGGGTTTTGCAGAAACCTTCTCTTAAAACACAATTCGTAACATGGTTGTTTTGATGTTGGATCCATGCTTCAAGAACATGGATTGTATCATGGATTACATTGGTAGGGATCAAGCTACCACATTAGTATAAAAATATGATGATTTGATTTTGATGACTTTGTTGAAAATTGTTATGGGTTTTTTGAATCTAGGTCAAACTACAAGCCCAAATCCTTTAGCACATGAACAACCAACTTATTTTGGATTGTTTGGGTTAGTAGCTTCAACTCAAGAGGCTATTACAGGTCTTTTTAAAGTTGAGTTGTCTTTATTTTGCAAATTCCATGTGGAAAATGTAGATGTTTTTGATTCGTTAATGTGGTGGGCTACCAAACAAGTCTAGGTTCCCAAATGTGGGGTTTTTGGCACAACATATTTTGAGCATCTCAAGTTCATAGATTAAAACTAAATGGATCTTTTCAATTACAGGTGTGTTCACTAGTTTGTGATGGTGTCATTTTGGAGTTGAAAATCTTGACCAACTTGTCATGACATATAAAAATTGGCCTTTAAATGCACAACTTGATTGCAAGCTTGTTGATGGAGACAATTTGACTGAGTTTTTTGTGGCTAATGATAGGTTGTTAGAAGAAAATGAAGACTTGCTTGAGAAGGCAGACTATTGGGAAGAGACAAAATGAAAAGTTAGAATCCTAGATGAGGATCCTTGATGTTAAATGGGCTACAAATCTACGTAGATCTTGCACTTCGATTTTGTACATGACACTCTTCTATAAAACACTAAACTCACATTCCTTTTGGGCTTCAATTTACTCCTCGTTTGTTTATTGTTATTTGCTTTTCAATGCACAATGTTTGTTTTTTGTGCCGATTTTTTTTCTTATTTTTAGTCAAATTCAATTTGACCAAAGAAACTCTAAACTTGATATAATAAACCCTCTTTATAATCACACCCATTTCAGTCACATTCTTGTTTGTGTCACACATTTTTTGGTAACCATCTGTTTTAGTAAGAAACACCATTTTTAAGGGTCACTATCACACTTGTTAATAACACAAAATATTTGGAAAACTTTCTTTGTAAATGTGACTATAATGAGAGAAATTTAGGACAAACATTAGGGTTTTGTAAATTGCCATTCCCTTTGGCATTGTTAGTGTTGTTTTGGGTTCAAGTTGTGCAAACTAACAACAATGAATCCACTTGAAGAGAAAAGAAAAAACAACTTTCTAGTGCAAACAAACAAAAGATGTGTGAACTTGCCAAGAAAACATAAAACCTTAATTAAAAAAATCTAGTTGACAAGCTAATAATTAAGGAGCTCAAACTCAATGTAAACCATCACATTTAAATAGTTAGAAATATTTTCAAGTCTAATAATGCATAGTAAAGTTGAAAATAAGCTATGTAGGAAATTTAAACAATTGGCACCTTAATTCTAGCATGAAAGAGCTATTTTGTAAAGTTTTTCTTTTGGCCTACAGTCACAATTTTGTAAAAGTTTATATGAAATGTAATTATACACGTTTAAATCACAATTCAGTAGTGTCAGAAAAAAAAGTGGTCACCAAGGGCGTGATTATAAAGGGGGTTTACTGTACCTAGAAACGGGTTGATATTTGCTTCCCTGTCCAGTGCCTGATACCCATGTTGATACTGGTCTGTTGAATGACAAACAGCTTATTATTAATACCATACTGGTATCAAAAAACTGGAATTGAAAAATAAATTTAAACCCTTACCTGGAGTAAAAATAAACAATCCTAGTACCAGAACAACACTACTCAAAACAGGATGAAACTCAATTTACCAAAAAAAAAAATGCTTTTCTGAGTTTCACACCCCCTTGAATGCTAATGTAATTTTTTGCAGGTTTATTTTTTAATTTCACCCGGTTTTATAGCAAACTCAGGGTTCTGGTGCTGTGTTTTGCTGATGTTATGGATTTCTCGAACAACAGAGTTTTTTATATATTTAGAATTCTGAGATTTTACTTGCATTTTGGCCTCTCCAAAGGCCTACCTCCACTAACTAACTATCTCAATTCAGTCACTATCCATCCAAACTGGTGCATTTTGTGGGCGTTGCTTCACTGTGTCATGAGAATGCGACCATTCACAAACTGTAGAGTTATGTCTATTGACACCAAAGGAAATGCGCCCCCTCTTCAAACTCTCTTCGAAACATGACGTATTTCGATCAATTTTTTGGTGCAAAAAGCAAACAACATAACTTCTCACACGTAATCTTCCAAGTAATAGAGCTAGCGGTGCACACCTGCTGGTCATCAACTCTACGATTTGAACATGATTATGATTCTCAACACCAAATGTAGTATTGTATAGAATCGAAAGCATTCCGATTCAAAGAAAGAAATTCAATGTCTCATACTTCATTTTAGTAATGATAGAGCTGATCCTGCGTCTCTTGTTAATGAATGATGGTTTTTTTTTTTGTTTCCAGGATGGAGCAGGAGTTGGCGTTTTCAAAAATCCAACATGTTTCATAATATTCTTGAATCGTGCAGTATTCATTCCAAGGTTCAATGTGTGCGAGATGCGAAGGACTCAGTAATGGGAGAGAACGAGAATTGAAACACCGATATGAACTCAATAGAAAAAGAGTCTCTGATGGTCTCGTACCTAGTTGTGAAATTGGACAGTTGATTTTGTTGATGATGATCATCTGGGAGATTTCCAAGCTCAAAAAAAGCTACTAACGATTTGACAAGGTTTTGAGAGATTGAGTTGATATCTATTTGTGCGATTACGGACTTTTCATGACACATTTCTGTAATACATTGCCAAAGTTTTGAAGGAGGTGGATTTCTGTATCGTGTTTTTGTGGAAAGAAGTCCGAGAATATTGATTCTAGTAACTTACTCCCATAATGAATAATAGGAACAAAGTTATGTTTGATGCACAAAAGTCGCACAAGTTGTTGTTCGAGAGTATACAACCATACATTGCACCAGAGATATTAGAAAAGCAGAGAAAGTATAAGGAAGATAGAGCGGAACAATTGGGTTTTGAAGCCAAGTTTTATGAAAAGGAGAGAAGCAAGGAACGCAAATTTGAAAGTGGGAGAAGGCGGGAGAATGTGGTGGAGAAAAGGAGAGATCGTGAAAAGGGTAGGGCACGCGAAAGACGGCTAATCAGAGAAAGAGAACGTGAGAAACAAAGAGACAAGGAAAGAGATCGCGAAGAAGATGTTGCACTCGCAGCTGAAAGACAAAGAGGAAGAGATTTGCGTAGGGCCGACCAAACGGATCGAGAAAGAGAAAGATCGCTAGAGCGTGCGGAAGAGAGACGTAAAGAAGACGAAAGGAATAAGCAAAGAGATGAGATGCAAGGAGATGACCTTGAGAGAGCACAAATTCGAAAACGGGAACGATTGCGAGAACGTAGAAGACAAAAATCGAGGGAGAGAGATAGACGAAATGAAAGAATGCGAGAACTTGATGATAAGTCTGCTTATAACAACGAGAGAAACCAGGACAAACATAGAAATCTCGAAATCTTCAAAGAGAGAGGAGTAATAAGGTGTAATGAACGAGCTGACTTGAGAATAAGAAAAAATGAATTTTGGAAGGAAGGTAGAAGAGAAAGACTTCGATCCAAGGAGCATGGACAAGACGAAGTAAGCCAACTGAAGTTGGAATTCCAGCTGAAGAAAGAGAGGGAGAAAGCTGGGGGGAGGAATTATTACCGAGAGAAAGCAAATGCAAAAGCATGTGCTCTTGAAGCTGAGAAGAAAGCTAAGGACCGATGCCTCCACGCACAAACCTGGGACGATTTCTGCACTAAGAAACGAGATGTGGAAAAGGAATTTGACAGAGATAAACTGAATAGAGAGCACTGGCAAGCTGCCTTGTCTCGCATGTTTTCTCGTTGGAAATAGATTCTGTACAAAGAAAATTAAATCAAGATTTCCTTTGTTGTATATAGTTTCCACATTTCTCTCGTTCTCATTCAATGGAGATTTCGGTTTTGCTTCAAGGTGTTTGGAGAGGATTTCAGTGTGCGTACTCCAGTTTGATACGATAATTGTTTGGATCTTTAGCATTGATTGGTAGGGAATGGTTTTGTTCTCCAAGGTTGAATAGGGTAACGGCTATAATTTTCACGGCAGGTCGTGTTGATCATCAGGGTTGCTTAAGGTTTTGGTCTCCGGGGTTCATTTGTAGGGTACTGGATTTCGATTTTCAGGTTAGATTGTGTGGCTTCTTCATCCTATTCGTTTTGCTCTCAAGGTTCGATTTGTAGTAGGTTAATGGTTTTGATTTTCAGGGTACGGTGCACAGGCTTTATCCTACTATTATAGGGGATAGTGGATGCAGCACACACGGATTTAAAAAGCTTGAGGCATAATGGGATGCAGCTCATAAGCTTGACTATCGTGACTAACTAAAATAAGTGATTCAACAAACATGGATTATCATGGATCCATTTTAAATGATTGAATCACATGTTCGATATTTGATTGCAATGGCACCTTTGATGCTATTAGACCTCATGAACATCTGTAAAAACTTTCGGCTTTAGAGGAAGCAACAACGACATCGAGGGAGGGGGGGCATAGATATCTGAAAGTGACTAGTGGAGAAGGAGACATAAGATTGATTTGACTGCTTTCAATGAAAACTGACTGTGATCACTCTAAAAGGCACCAAAGGCAATTGCCATCTGTAGGCGCTGCCGCTGGCTTCCTATCAAGAGAGTGAAGGTCGTTCTCTGCCGAACCCTGGGCGAATGGAGGGTCACAGCTACTGCTACCCACTTCGTGGCAGGTTGGCAAGACTGAACATCACAGCGAAAGAATGGAAAACAAATGATTTTCAACAAATATGTTTGAAAAAGCATCAGAAGGCCTCAGTAACAGCCTAGTCTCAGCATAGGAGAAATCCTCAGCTGGTAATTCCAACAAAAGATTATCGTCACAGGCCATCCGAAGAAAATCCAAACAACGCACACAAAGAAAACTGAACGACGCAGGACAAACTGAAAACCCAGACTGAAGACATTTTGCCAGACGCAAGTAAGAAACCCACAGTTTGAATCGCGTGTCTCCATGTGTCCGATAACACCGTCTCTCAGCTACACGAGTAAGTTGCCACTTTGGACTCGTACGACCCTCAGCCAAAAGAATAGAAGCTCTCCTAGAAGTGCCATTCTCAGAACAAGAACAACGAAGCACACATAGAACCTCCGGGGGCCAACGTCATAACAATATCTCAGAAGGAAGGCAGTTCGGTCCTGATAGATCATAGTTCACGACTCACTGCAAAATATATTTGCTGGAAACCTTCTTCATCACAGATTGTTGAATAAATAATTTGCTTAGCAAAACCAAAACAACAGAAAGAAAATGGCATCAACAAAAGGCGAAAAAGAGCATTCCATTAACCTAGGTCTGAAGGGACGGAAGAAAATCTAGAACGTTGGCGCTCACTCTGCACGAGCTCTGGCGACGGGAAGTGAGAGAGAAAAGAGTGTCGGCCGTTGGTGTTTATAGATGCCCACAGGAACTTTAGGGTTAGGGTTAGGGTTTTGGGCCGTCGTCTTACGCTCAAAGATCATGTCTGTCTGCTCCAAACAGCTCTCTGTCAAATAGTAATACCACAAGGCATGCAGATATCATCCTCCAAGAGCTTTTAGGTCTGATGAATTGAGCACTTGACTGCCATTTCTCTCACTATTGTAGCACATGTAATATTTGCTTGCAGTTTGTTTAATATCAAAACCCTTAAAAGCACTTCTTTTATAGTGACTGCAATCATAAGGAGTGAATGCTATTCTCTAGGCAGATTAAGGATTTACAACCTGTTGCCAGTATTTGTTCTTTTGAGAGCTTGATCTACAGTTATGCTCCTTGCTCACTGCCGCTTAGTCTTGTTTGCAACAAGCATCGTGTAAAAAATAGCATGCAGCAGTGTGCAAAAGTTGTGCACCCCTTTGTTCTCAATACTTCAAATAATAATTCCCTCAAAGAACAACCAAATTGTTGGTGCTGCTGTGTTGCAGTGGCACTGTAAGAAATGAGAATTCATGCTATCTTAATTGAGTAAAAGACATTGATCCAAGAATGAAATTGCACATTTTGAAGAGGAAGAAACAAGGGGCCCACAATTTGTCAAAGAAATGAAGCTGAAACAGCTTGATTATTGTTTCTATGGAGTTCAAGATTGTGTAACAGCTTAATGCTATTCACAACAGAAATTGAACAACTACAATATCCTTCACCTTTCTAATACTCATTGCAGAACAAAAATGACAAATCCTGAGTAACTTTCTCTTCTAGGTGCAATCAAAGTGCAGTTTCTTAGCCTTAAAGAACTACCACTGACCCTAGGAATGTTTCCCTCAGCAACCAGTCGCAGAACATCTTCACAGGACAGCTTCAAATTGCATTCTCTGATACTTTTTCTGAGATGACAAACGTCCACTACAACGAGAACATCTAAGTAGCAGCCTTCTCAGAAACTACCTCTAGCTTTGTTGGAGTATCATGTGCCACATATGGTTTGAGCTGCAGCAAAAACAAAGGATCAATGTGATATTTGGTGAGCAATAATGGAGCAACCTTAACCTCTGACATAGCTACTTGGCCTCAGCAGATCCAGACCAGCAATCCCAATAAACCCTGAGACCTAAACCCAGCAAAGTCAGCAACAAGTGCACTTGAATGAAAGAACTACTGAAAGATGACATAGCTACTTGGGTCTCAGATCCAGACTGGCAATCCCAATCAACCCTGCAATCTGACAATAAACCCTGAGACCTAAACCTGGCACAAAGTCAGCAACAAACTAGCACACTTGAATGAAAGAAGTATTCAAACATTTGGTGTGAAGTGTGTTTCACAACCAGACAACCTGTTTACATCAGTAGCTAGCTTCAACACCTGGATGAGCTTCCAGCCAAAAGGCTGATCCAGGAGGATTAACTACTAAACTTGTCCACAACTTCCAAATGATGGCCATGGAAAACTGAAAGCTGAATGACATCTATATGCAGTGATCAATACCAGAGAGGTGATCAATACCCTCATCAGTATTGAAAAACTTCTTCTATACTCACAATTGTGGAGAACCTGAAAATTATGAGATGTCCTCATTCCAGGGATGACGAATCTTAATGTGACAGTGGAGCTTATTCAACCCTAATTCAACCTCATTGCTGCATGAATGAATTGATATGCATTTCAACGGAGAGGCAGTAAACTGAAGCTCTCAAAAAACTCTCCTTAAGTAAACATCCACTTTCTTCAGAGTTCAAAGTTTGCAAAATGGGGCTTCTCTCAACACCAAACATAAAACTGTTCCATGAATTGCATGCAGAACTTTTGCACACAACTTCACATATATGCTTTACTGAATCCTAACCCTAATTCTTGTTCACATTCGCAACCCAAAAAACAATTGAGATCCAGACACATGCAACAAAAAGTGAAACCTGAACAAAAATCCTTCCAACGAGACTCTGAAGCCCCCGTACCTTACAGTTGGTTAGATCTGGAACCACGTACTTTGGCAGCTTTTCTTCCATCAACACATAGGCGCCTGAGAGCAGATATCGTGCAAGTGAGAAACGTATGCAAACTAGGCAAAATAGAAAAACGGAAGCAGAATCCGAGAGAAAACGACGAAGAAACAAACATAAAAGAAATAGGAGAGAGCAAGAAAGAAAGAAACCTTTGCTGGTATGGCGACCTGTAGACTTGCACCCCTTGCCTTTGTAGAAGTTCCGGGGACCTCTCTTCGACGTAAGGGCACCAATACCGCTTTTAGGAACCGCTCTCCCTCCCCTCAACAAGCCTACGAGGATACCCAACGCCATCTCTTTTCCACTACTCGAAAGTCTTGGGAGCAGCAAAGCCGTCGGGGAAGAAGAAGAAAAACCCTACCAGTAAACCCTAAAACCTCGAACTGAAACCCTTATCAAATTTCTGCATCTCGGGAAGCTTGATTCCGAGATCTGAACGCTCTTTCTGTCTCTGACGCAACGCCATCTCTTTTCCTCTTCTCGAAAGCCTTGGGAGCCGGTAAGCTGCGGAAGAATAAGAAGAAAAACCCTAGCTTAAACCCTAAAGCCTCGAACTTCGCTCTAAAACCCTAATCAAAGTTTCTGCATCCTCGGAAGCTTGATTCTGAGATCTTATCGATCTTGCTGTTGCAGACCCAACGCCATCTCCTTTCCACTTCTCGAGAGGCTTGGGAGCCGGAAAGCCGTGGAAGAAGAAAACCCAAACGTTAAAACCCTAAGGCCTGGAATTGAAACCCTAATCGAAGTTTCTGCATCCTCTGAAACCTTGGTTCCCAGATCTGATCGCTCTTTGCTGTTGCTGGACTCTAGAATGCAAGTCGTGCGAAGCGTAGGACATTTCAAAGCTGTCAATTGCTTGCGAGTACCGTTGGTGGAACGGAAGCCCTCAATCTCCATCATGGGCAGTGGTCCTCTTGCATCACTGGTATGCGGTGAGAGGCGCATGAATTTGAAGGGAAATCTTGATTGGACTTCTTCTCCTGTCTTCTCAAATTTTTGAATGTTGTAGTGTTCACCTGTCTTCGTGATGGCGTGATTGTCAGGAAGTTATCCACTGTGCAAAACTGATGGAGTCGGAGATTTCAACTTCTGCACGCACCCGGCTTGCCACCATAGCTCGCCACATGAGTCCATCCAACTGCTGCTCCACATCACATGTCAGGATCTGTAAATCTCGCATTTTGTTCTTGTATAGCACTTCTCCAACTGTTGTTGACATGTTCTGTTTCCATGCAAAACACTGAATCATGCAAAACAGATTATAGGTCCTGACTTATCTATTTTCAGCTCAGATGATATTCTTCTTCCCATGAAGAAATTGTCTCTGAAATTGATTCTGTAGTGCCACCAAATCAGCATTGGAGGAAACTAATTTTTCTGAAGCAAATGTGGATGGATTCCCTTCTCTTCACCTTATGAAACTGATCACAACTTTCAGCAGGCTCTTTTTTTTCCTTCTGTATATGGGGGACTGTGAAGAGACTTCCTTCTCCTTATCCTAACCCCGAATGTTTCTGTTGTGAAGTTGTGTGGCATCCAGGGATCTCTAGAAACGCAGCATGGAGGGATTAGAATAGAAGGCAGAGTTCGTGATGCGCTCATGGCTGGCAAACCCGTTGTTGCACTAGAATCAACAATAATATCACATGGTGAGTTGTAACAGTAAATGATGTTTTTTGCACCCACAAAACTTGTTGCTACATCTCTGGTGTGAAGAAACATTTTATTTCAGGTGGGATGGGAGCAGTGTATATTATTGATTGCTTTCAAGGTCCAAGAGTTGTGTTCCATCTTGTCACAAAGTTATGCACAAGAGTATATGGTCAAGGTATGGCTGAGAGTGTTGTGCTTGAATCCTTATCCAAACATTTGCAGTATATAGGAACTGAGAGAACAATATGTCTATGCAGTGTGTCAGGTTGACAGTCTCTGGGATGATTTTGAATTTCATCTGAACCAATGAGTGCATGATGATGATCTTAATAGGTGATGTTGTGTACCTACATTGAGTTCAGGAATGCCATATCCTCAAAACTTTCAAGTGGCAAAAGAAGTGGAGTCTATAGTGCAACAAAGTGGTGTTACACCAGCTACCATTGCAATCATTGATGGCATACCTTGCATTGGTGAAACCTTCTTGGCCCCCCTATGATTCAATCTCTGGTGTGTCAAGAACAGTGATATTGATGGTGACTGGTGCTATTGAGGCACAGTTTAGGTTATGGCTAATGAACATAAAAGGTCGCCTTCAAAGTTTTACTGTGGACTTTTCTCTGCAATTTCATAGATATGTTAAGCAGATGTGTTGCATCCTAGTCCCAGTGGTGTGCTTAAAGGATATATTTCAGGGTGCATGGGAGATCCCAACTGCTACCCACTTATGTGAACCTCTCTAGGTCTTTGGCTTGGATGCTTGTATACATGCAATTTAGAATGAATTTAAGCTTGTGCTCACAGGCTTGTTGCAGCTTGAATGAGGATTGTTTGCTTTTTTCCATTAGGTATGCCTCTTGAATGAATGTCTGAGATAACCAACTAGTTGTCATGGTGACTGAATCTTCCTCTTGGTTCTGGACATAGGATTGATGGAGCATGAACTGGAGAAACTGGCTCAACTGGGACCCCAGTGTGTAAAAACTTCCCGCAGAAATATTGCATATGTGGTAAGAGCCCTCAGTTCTTGACTTTGTGTTTCAACTCTCAAACCCAAGTGCATGACTCTTGTAAACAGGAGATTCCAGAATTCTTAGGATGTATATGACGTCTTTACATACGTATGTTGTGAAACAGCATATGCTGGTCTTAACTGTTCTGGACTTGGGAGTCTTACATTGTAGAATGAGACAGTGAATTTTTGTTCTACCAAACATTTTCCAGATGCTTTACTTATGTTGAATGCAATGTTGATTGAAACTAGTTTCAACGTGATTGCAGATGGCAAAAAAGCTAACCGGGGCAACAACTGTTTCAGGCACCATGTTCTTGGCCTCAAAGGTGCACTCTTGCACTCTCTTCTGTGCTTGTCCTTGATTTTCCTTTTTTAACATTTTTCCTTTTGATTTCAATCTTCAGCTGATGCTCCAAAGTTATCCAAAGGCTTTCTTCTGGGTTCTCTGTCTTGCTGGAGTGTATTACTTATAACTCTCAGGGAAATTTTACTGTAGCAACAGCTGAAAACAGAAAAAAAGCAAGTTATTCTGAATAAAAAGCCAGCTTTTTCCAATGCCTAGATGTTTCACTTTAATGCGCAAATGCCACAAGAGGACAGCCATACACAAGTCTGGAAGCGTGAAGTTGCTTATACAAACACAATTTTGTAGCAATTTCTTTGGGTTTGGATCTTAGAATCCTAAGTCATAAAGTGTACACGTACAATACCAGTCATGGCAATAGATGGGGAATTGCAGAAACATTGGTTGTGATTTCACTTTGCATGTAAGAGAGTATATCTGTGATGATCATTGTACTGGGTGTATGGATTCAGGTAGGCATCCATGTTTTTGTTACAGGGGGTATTGGAGGAGTCCATCGACATGGTGAAACAAGTAAGGAATTTTATTTTTCTCTGAGGTAATCTAAATATTTCTAAGCTAGTCATCATAACTTTTGATGTGGCACTCATTCTTAATATACATATTTGTGGCAGCCATGGATGTTTCAGCTGATTTGACAGAACTCGGTCGGACTGCTGTTACTGTTGTTTGTGCGGGTGTCAAATCCATTCTGGACATTCCCAGGACTCTTGAATACTTGGTGTGCATCTTTCTATCTGACACACCCTAAAACATAACTGTATCAGTCAAGATCTTTCTCATCATTATCTTTTGGGAGCAGTTGCTGCAAATAGTTCTTCTAGATTGAAGGAAACAAGTTCTGGGTTCCATATTTTAGAACCACCTCGCAGGATTCAGGAGTTGAGACAACTGGATTGGTTCTCATGATAAATGCCACAGAATGCATCATGGCAGTTCCCTAATGGATTGTGTCACTATTTTTCCCCTCTTTACTGTGTACTTTGGGTTCAGGCTTTTGAATGCTCCAGTGTCCTCATAGGCACTCTGAGCATGTGGAGTCTGCCTGAAAGTGACTTCAAGCATGGGTTTTTGGACAAGTTGCTTAGTTTTTGCCTTACATTCAATGTCCATTGCTTTGTATTTGGATTTCTTGTCTTGACAGGAAACCCAAGGAGTGACAGTGATAGGGTATGGAACGGATGAATTCCCAGCATTTTTCACCCCTCAAAGTGGGTGCCAGGTGAGACACCTGTTTTTGAATTGTATTTTTCTCAAGACTGTTCAGTTCTAGCACAAGAAGGTTTGACAATTATACTAGAGTTGATAGAACAAATGCCAAATCTTTAGGAGGCGTTCTTCTGTTGCCTGCTAATATGGAAGAGTTTGCTCCTTATGTCCTATTGCAGAATGTGTGCCTATAGTCCCTGTTGTGTTTTTGCATGTTCTCTGGCAAAGTAATGTAGCTACAAGGAGCAGTTGCTTACTCTCTACAACATATGGAGTTGAAAATTGCCAGTTCCTTATCCTTGACTTCATGTTCTAGGGTCACAAATATTCTGGCATATATCTAGACCCATTAGCAGGATTAAGGAGCTCTCCTTGCACATGGATGCATGCCAGAAAGGCATGCACTGACTTGAAGTTTTTAGTCCCAACTTTGCATGGGCATAGGCTCCTTGTGCGGTTGCTTGTTTCCATGAGTTGACTGTCTGTAAAGCTGAGAACCTAAAGACCTATCAAGGATCTGGTCTAATTCTGATGCTACTGTTTTTTTAGGCTCCTTGTCGTGCTGACACACCTGAAGAGTGTGCTGCTATCATAGGTAAGGCCAGGACCAAAAGCTAATAACAGTAACTTTTCTGTTATTTTAGTGGAACTACAGGTGTAGGCTTCTTTTCTGGTTAACAGCTGCTTGAAGAAGGTTTTCATTTGAATGGGCCTGTATTTCCTCTATGGGCCTGAATGGAAAAGTCATCTGATGAATGTTCTTCATCACCATGTTTCTCATCACCATGTTTCTTGTGTCCAATTTCCACTAATTCATCTCTTGCAAGTAGTGTCATGGAATATGTATTTCTACCTGAAAGGTTTAAAATCATGTGCCAATGTGCAGGTGAGAATCTAAAGGTTGGGTTACAGAGTGGGATACTGATTGGTGTGCCTATCCCATCACAAGATGCGGCAATGGCAGATGCTGTGGAATCAGCTATCCAGTCTTCTCTCATGGAAACCAAGTATGTTGCCTCTTAACCTTCCTTTTTTTCTGAACAAACCTCTGAACTTCTTCTTCACACCATCTTTCAGCTAACTAGTCTGGTATACATGATAGCTCTACTGAGGATCTAACCAGTTGGGCACATAATGCATCTTCTAAACCAGTAACAGTATCTGACAGATGAGTGTCTGACAACAGTAACAAACATGCCAGAGTTGGTGCAGTGAAGAACTAGTGATTTGTGGCAGTTATGATCCCCGGATCTATGAGACAAGCAGAATGTGTGGGAATGCTAACAAATTATTTTACCTGTTGTGCTGGTTTGGCAGGGCCAAGCACATCACAGGTGCAGAGGTGACTCCATACATTCTGATGAGAGTAAATGAGCTCACTGGTGGTGCTTCACTTTCTGCAAGTATCCTCACCCCTAAATGAGATGAGTAGTCAAGATGGAAAATGTATTTATTTTCAGTGTTGTTCTTTGACATGCTTATTTAGAAATGTCGGCAGATCCTTAACCCATGTCTAGATATCGCATTGATAAGAAACAATGCCCTGGTAGGGTCACAAATTGCTGTTGCCTTGGCAGACAAGTTGGCAAAGTCCCCTTGAGTTCTTCTTCATACTAGTAAAGATACCTTTTTTGCTACTCAAAAGTCTCTAGTGGATCAGTTTCAGAATCACAGGATGGGATAAACCTTGGGGAGTGTCAGCCATGTCACTGAATGTGGTAGCAAATCCAGATGCTGGTCATGGAGTGAATGTGGGGTAGAATTTGCAATTCAGAGAAGCCAACCTTGATGATATAGAAGGAGGATTCTAAGTTCAACCACAATCATCTCTTCTGACATTTTCATGAACTTCCAACACTTCTTCCCTTATCTATTGGGTTGGTTGATTCTCATAGTTGGGTACAATTCATGGAAATATAACATGCCGAAACCAATCAGCATTTATGGTACAGTATTGATTCATATCTGCATCAAATTCACCATTTAATAGGTCACAAATAGCTACTGAATTCTGGCACTAAAATTGGAGAATGGGATGTTCTTCATCATTCATCATCAAAGGATGGTTTGTTGTCTGATTCAACAGTTGGACAATCTACACCGCCACATTTTGTATGTATCTATGTCGGATGGATATTCAAATTGAAATTCCTTTTTGACTAATAAAACTTCTGGCACCTTTGCTCACATGCCCAAATTTCTGTTTTTGTCAGCCCATTATGATAGCATGGAGTGAGAATGCTTTTGAGGCTTGTAGTTCCATGTTGCACTATCTGTGATAAGAGTGAAGATTTCAACCCCTAAGAACATAAGCCAGTTTTTTGCAATCATTTTTCCTCAATTCAAAGCCTTAGTTAGAACACTGGTTCAATCTACTTATGGATGAATGGGGATCACCTATACAACCATTGGATTCAAAGTTTATACAGACAACTCCTTGGTATGATTTTTTGCCAATATAAGTAATAAATGATGAGATAGCAAAGATAGATTAAGTTCAATAAGAAATTGCAGGTGTTGCAAGAAAAATATTTTTCACATGACATGAATGCAAGCATCCTAATATGGCACTCATGATGACCAAGGCAGGTAGGCTTTTAAAAAAATTGAAACCGAAATGTGATTCTTCAAATTAAAATGGCGCTTTGTAATTTTTGGAATGTGAGGGTCCTTGAAGATGTGCAGCAACCACAAAAGGATCCTAGTGTTGGAGCTGGTGGTTCACTTTATAAATGGGTCTCCAGAGTTAGGATCCTTTTACTCACCTATGATTCCCACTGCCTTCATTGGTGCAATCCTAAGTGTTGATGGTCATGTTCCTCTAGGTGGAGGCTCAATGCATGGGAGGACATTAAACACTCCTTTGGCGTGCTTGTTAGTGCAACACCCTGCACAGTTCTACACATGCATATTTTGTGTGGTGAAAGGACATGTACTGCTTAGAAAAAAATGTTTTTTCATATCCTTCTCCTTGCAAGTGGTTGTGAACCCATGACCACCTAGCTAAAGGACCAAGCATAAAACTAGCAGTCTAGGTTCACCTCTATTTGGTTAGGATCATCTTCATTTAGGTTTTATTTTCTTTTACTAAAATCACATGTGAGGCAAATGTCCTGCCAATGTCCCCATGTAACCTGGAAAAAAAAAACCTGAATGAATATTTAAATTTCCATCACCCACAAAAAACACAATTCACCTTATCAGGTGTTTATGCGTGAAGATGAGTCCTTTTATTGCAAGGTAAAATTTCCATGTGCACAATTTTTCTTCCTTTGTTTTAGAATTATTTAAATCCTAACCCATCTTTCCAATTGGGATATGTGATATCTGACCTCTGTTTGTACCTGGAAAGAGTTACTTCTCAAATGTTGAAGATCATATATTAGTATGCAAAGGTTATAACATCATTTGAAAAATGATCTTGAGCACATGAAAGTTGAAATGGGTGTGGCAAAATAGGTAGCTTCCGGCCACAGTGAAACCAGCACCCACCAGCGCACAATGAAGGATGAATGATAAGTGGTCAGGAAACAGTTCTCTGTTGGGTTCCAGTTCCTTAGCTAACCATGGTGGTTAGCTCAGTTCCCTTTTTTTTTCTACCTACCTACTAAAAAACCCACAAGCAGGTTTGTCATTAGGTAGGTAGTAAAAATAGCCCTCACCTATGTATAAACCATCTACTAACCTAGTAGTTACCTATTTTCCTACCCTATGTGTGAGACCTATTTCCTATAGAATTGGTTACCAAGGTGAAACCAAATATTAACTCAGTTGAGGTTTATCCATAACTGAGTAATAATGGGCATCCAGTGGATGGTGAGCTGGTAGGTGCTGGTTCACTGTGGCTCTAGCTTACAGCAAAGCAATCAACGTTTTACACAATGGGTTAGAAGCAGTGTTTTTTATTCCAATTTTCCTGATTTCACAAAAATGAGGATTTTTTTGGTTGAAAAAGTGAATTTTACCCTGGAGACCAAACTTGAAATGCAAGAAAAAGGTAAAGTGCATTTTTCTCAAGTTTCTTCTTCAAACGAGCTGCAAAATAGTGAAAATTAGTCCAAAACAAATCACTACTTTGAAGACAGCAATTGAAGCTGCCCTGTCCGACTTTATTGATCAAGGCACCAATCTGGACTCTGGAGCAGTGTATCTTTTTTCAATTTTGTGATGTAGCTGAAGTGGCTATCATCCATAAGAGGATTTAGCTGAACTAGCTACCCAAAAAATACAAAAAAGAAGAAAATTTAAGCTTCTGTCTATATTTCTGGCTACTTTTTTTTTTTTTAATTTGGTGATTTTTTTCCAAAGAACAAGGATTTTTTAACAGAATACTCCTTTCACTTTCTGAGGTCGAAATTTACAAAAAAATTCCCCCAAAAAATATACATGGTGTAGTAAGGAAGTGGAAGAATAAAAAGGAGAGAACCTAAATTCAAATTGAATTGCTACAAATCATATCTCCAAGACTACTAGGGATGACGGATAATGGAGATCCTGATTCAATTAAGGAGTTAAGATTCACAGCAAGGAGCCTACTGACAATTTAGGAAGCCCTTACAACAAATTTTCACAAACTCATAACTAATTTTTAAAAAGCCCAAAAAATCATCTTCAACTTGGACTGAGTTTCAAATAGTTTTGTCTTCAAGGGAAAAACTTTAATGTAAGAAAACATTGAAGTGTGATTTATTGGCTATGATTACTCTGACAGTTTTAGGGTAAATTGTTTTTACTTTAGTATTGCTTGTAAGAAGTCAACAGTGGGAAGGGGGAGGTGGTTCTGGAGTTGCATTCAGAGTATTTGTTGCTCTAGCATATGACGCCACAACCTAATCCTTTGAACTATCTACCATTGTAATAAATAAGGATTGAGTTTATGTGATTGTGGATAGCCTAGATGGTGGCCAGGACTACCTTTGGCAATTTCATGTTGAAATTCATGATTGGACATTAAAGTTCACTCAATATCTATGATCTTGAATCCCATGCATAGAATTTGGTCTTGCCTCACATAACAAGCAAAGTATAGGTACCACCAGGATGGAGATTTGTCCTGTGATTAGGTACTGAGTGCCTTTTGGCCTTGCATTCATCAACATGAGTAATTGTCCAAATGTGCCACAATAACTTATGGTATTAATACAGTGTCCACCTTTATTTTCTGCAAAAGTAGCAAAACAAAAAGAGACATCATTAGTGTTAAAGGATTGGCTTCTTGGCACATGGAATGTGCAATTAAGAAGAGGTAGTTATTTTAGTAAGACAAACTATCATAGACCTTCAATAAATTAAGTCCACTTTTAAGGTATATTATTGAAAGAATGAGAATGATGCCATCATTTTGCAATTTGCGAAGTACTTAATTAATGAGTGCAGAAAAACTACGTTTTCTTTTCTTCTTTGATAATTGGGGTTTCCTTTTTATTTAAAAAAACTCTTCTACATGCAATTGGTTCAAAAACTCAGTTTCAATGTGCTCTTTAAAGGCTATACTTTACTCAAAGTATTATGTACAAGTCATTATACTACTGCCAGTGGAGATGCTCTAAGCAGTGTTTCTTTTTCCTGCACAAAGTTTGCTGATTTTTCAACCAAGAACTGCCCAAATTCACCACATTCTGAGAGAAAATTTTCCAAATTGCCGGATTTTTAAAACAGGTTCTAGTGTTCTGGTTGGTAGCCAAGAATATAGAAGGAAAATTTATGTGTGTGTATATTAATTATATTATATTAATACCAAAATTGGCCAAAGTTTCTTTTGGATGGTTGCAACTTTTAGACCCTTTGTCTACGTTACAAATTTGAAAAAAACAAAAATAAAGTAGCTTTAAGCAATGTCGATACTCCAGGGATGTGCACAATCATCACATAGATTTGCTGAATTGATATTTGAACACGACAAATTTGAGCAAAGCCCCATTTTAGGTAGGAGCTTAGATCTTGGGGCTGAAATCATTAGCAAATAACTCTTGCAAGGAAATTGGTGTCACTTTTTGAGCTGGACAATGAAGAGCTTAAACAACCTCAGTTATTAGGGTCTCATTTCATTAAAGAAGATGTGCCGAAGACCACCTTTGTAAGAATGAATTCAAATGTCTTGAAATGATCTTAAATCACCCTATGAAATTTTTTAGCTTGTATGGTTGTCTTGTAGTTTTGTCTATTAATTATTTTTACACAAGCACCGACTTTGGTTTTTGGACATGTGCCCCCATACAAATCTAAGTTTCTAGGAGGTGTGTTTTTGAAAATTTTAGGTTTTGAGATGTGTAAAATTATATAGGGATTTGTTTGCAAAACATTAGGCATTTTTATCCAAATGTAACATAGCAATTGGTGGAAAATTGTTTAAAATCTATCATGATTATTATGTATTGTTATTTGCATTGAAATTTTTTCCCTCCTCCTTTAGAATTGTATGGTCATAACTAGTTCAACAATTTGTTGCTAAACAAAACTTCTTATAATGTTCTAAGAGGAGGTAAATGTTCAAAATATTGTAGCAATATTGATTTGCTAAACATCCTTCTTACACCTCGCAACACTAGATTAAGGTAAAAACATCTATGCATAACAAATATATGAATAATTTCAAGTGCAAGGCAATAATTGAAATATCTTATTCACAAACCCATCAACTATGGACATACAACTTCACTTGGAAGCCCATTTCCTATTGATGGGGTTATGGAAGTATGATTAATGCCCACCTTTTGTCCTTTTTATGTTCTTAACTATTTTCAACCTAGTCTTGAAAAGAATTAGCTCTCAGAATTTTCATCACAAGGACAATAGATAATTTAAAACTCATATTAATTAGAATTCCCCATGCTCATGATGTTATGTATTATGTACCTTGTAACTCATGTGTCTCAAACTCCTGTGCACCCCAACCTTTGTGCATACAAGCTTTTGTGTCCCCTAGGTCATGTGCTATTCATGGTTTGGGTAGTTGAAAGGTGAACCTTGAGAAGGAACAAGCTTCCCTTTGAACTTGGTGACAACTTGACACCATTTTTAATAGATTGTTTAGCAAATTTGTGCCAAACCAACTTTGGAGGTATGGTATTATATTGGGAAGTATTGAATTTTTCCATTGACAAATGAAAAAAATACTAATGTGGGTTTCTGGACTTGTGATAAATTTTCTATTTGTGTCCATAGGTGTCCAAATTTTAATTATTGATTCTTTTCATTAATATTTTTTACCTTTGAGATGCAAGATGTAAATTTTTTTGGTGTAAAAAAAATCCCAATTATGACACTATACTAGGTTGCTAGATTGACAAAAACAATGTCATATTGTAACATTAATGAAACATGCATTGTGTTTTCCTTTTTCAAAACCCAAGATAATGATGTTTTATTGATGGTTACCTAGGTTGAAATCTTCATTAATGAACAACACTAATTTTTTTAATCTCATTTTCCAAACTATAAATGTTTTGTTGGATGTCTCTTTTCAAGGATTTCAACTTCACCTTGTTTAACTTTCTCTTTGTTAGTACCTATGTTCAAGAAAATCAATTTTAAGACACTTTCCTATCAATGGAAACTTATTTTTCTAAGTTTATCTTCCCTCCCCTTAAGCTACATCACCTTGAAGAAAAATGGAAACAATGAATAAAAAGCATAAACTTTGAAACCATCGTAACAAAATGAGTAAAATGTGCAAAAAAAAACGGGGTGAGCTTTAAAATGACATGATAATTGTGAAATAGGGTTGTATTTGATGCCACATGGTATGTGTAGTAACGTTTAAAACAATTTCAAATTATTGAATTGTTTTGTATTTAAAAAGATTCTAGCTTGTATTTATTCCCTCACCACATAATAACCATCAACTAATTATTAGTTAATTAAAAAGAGAAATAAATTTGATTCATTAATGTTGGATAATGAATTAAAAACCATTAGGTCGTATTCCCAAAACAATATTTATCAAAGTAAATCCCCATGCAACTTTTGTTCATAATGCTGGTATAAAAATATTTAGTTAACAACAATAGACTAAACCAAATCTTGTTGACCCTAATAATTAGTTTTTGAAACATCTACCTTACCTTGCTAATATCCTAGTTACATGTGAAATACTTTGATGGTAACAAAGGTAATGAAAAGCAATTAAAATGATGTGAAATTGAGTTGTGTGGATGGAAGGCAAGTGGCAACAAAGATGAAAATAAGTGTTTCACCACATCCAAGCACACATGCATGTGTGTGAAATCAATCACTAATTGCCCTAACTAATCCTCTTTGTCATTTGCATTATGGTCATTGACTACATAATGTTCATCTTTTTTTGGTAAAGGCTAATGGTTGTTCTGAAATGCAAAAATAACCTTGTTGTAGATAGCATTGACAAAAATAGGTATTGTATTTTTTGTTGTTGAATGTTCTCAGTGGCTAAGTGTAGGTCCTCAACACAAGCAAAAAAATGATTTTTAATTGTTTCTTATTATCAATGGTTAGGTTTGACTATTATTCAAATTCATTCCTTTCTTTTTGGATTTTTTTTGTGTGGCTAAGTTTGGTTCTCTTAGAAAGTTAGAAGTTCTCCTTTCCTAATTAACTTGTTTTTGTGGGAAAAAAAATTCTTTAGGTCTCTGATTTTTGTTAATTTTCATTGACTTGCAACAATTGGCAAGCAAAACACCTTTCTATTAATCTTAATTGATCATCATCATGCCATTTTTTGGACTTGTTGCAAAGGCACAACAACCATGTATAAGCAACCTTCCAAATTCCCATGAACATTCCACTTCCTTGTTGCAAGTGTTACAATAGCTCCTACAAACCAACCCTAGGTTAAAGATTTTACAACATAGGAGGCACACAACTTGTTAAAGAAACTCTTAATACGTCACTAGTCAAATTGGGTAAGTTCCATTTGTTTAAACCCCAACCAAACATGAAATGCTACCTACAATATGCCATAGAAGCCATATGGGTTTGCTTTTGAAGGACCATGTATCAATCCCTAGGGCAACTTTAAATATGGCAATTATGAGGAATGAATTTTTTTTCCACAACAAACATTCCATCATTGTTAATTTTGTTGGAAACAAGTTGTCCAAAGTCCACATTACAAATTGGGCTATGTTCTTCAACACACAAATCCAAGGTGGAGGGGTGAGTTAATTTAAGATGGATCCAGGTATTTTTTTACTTCATATTTTCAACCAATGTGGAGGTCACCAAGTGCATTCTTATGCTTACTCCATTCAAATCCAATTGGGGCATAACAATTTTCCACATGAAACCCCTACATTTCATTTGGATGTTCTTGAATGGTTGAATCCCCACATGGATTTCTCTATGCGTGCTACATCTAGAAATTTGACCTATAGAAGTGGCATTATAATTGGTTTGACAACATAGACAAGATGAGGCATGACCCCAAATTTTGCATTGCCCTAGACCTAGAGGAAGGATATTTGGCATGTCATAGATGCCAATATTGACACACGATCACATGAAGATTATTCACATGGATGTCCATCAATGACTTCATAATCCACTCATAGTCCATTTGTAATTAACTTGTAGTTCATTCTTAAAATAACTTATAGTTAATTATTGGTTCACTCTTAAATAATTTCTAATTTTTCCTAATTCATTTAAACCAAGTTCTTTTCAATCCATTCTTAGTTAATTTTTAATTGATTCATAGTTAACTTTCATTAAGTCCTTGTTAACTTGTAGTTCATTTGTAATTAAGAAGCCTCTTTGGTTGGTGGGCACATGGAAACTTTCATCAAAGTTTTTTTGAACTAGATCCCCAAATGGGTATAAATAAAAGGTAAAAACCTTCATTATTTTTAGTTTATTCAACACTAATTTGAAGTACAATTTTGTTCCATAGCCTTGTTCTATTCTTCTTGTGTTTACATTTTCATGTTTTATCACAATAAATATCTTCATGTTTTTGTTTTTAACCTCTTGTGGTTATGTCTTGGTTCCTATACGATGCATTTGGATTTAAATTTAAGTCTTTATTTTCATTGTTCATCTTCATAATTCTCATGCTAGTGATAAAAGAAGTCACTCATTGTGTGTTTTAAGAATCAATTGAAATAAAAAGGCATTTAAAATATGTTATGCAATAATGGTATTTTTACACATATTTTAAGTATATTATAAATATATTCTCGTAATTAATTATTTGAAGCACTTTATTTACATTTAAACACAATAATCTTAAAAGGGCGATGGATTATTGAAATACGCATTGTTACCTCAAAAGGTATTGTGGTGCAAGTGAACATCAATTACAAGTAATTTCCTATATGATGTATCTAGATATTGTAATAATATTGACCATATGGTACACAATTATGCCCATTTTGAAACCATATGTCCTCCTAGGGTTGTATTGATCTAGATGCACAAGTTATTCCACATGTATGACATGTGGCCTAAGAAACCAAACCCCCATCTAATGGACCACATATATATAATGAGGGGTTCACATAAAAAGTGTGCAATTGCAATCATGAATGATTGAATATGTTGGATTAAAAAGGGCTCACCATTAAGGAAAATATCTTCCCCTCATGGCCAACTCCCACTAAAAGAATTTCAACAACAAATGAAGCAAAAGAACTTCCACTAACCACTTCTAATCCAACTTTTTCATATATTTGAAATTGAAATGGAAGGTGCCAATAACCTTGCAAATGATAAAATAGAAGTCAAGCCACTTCATATATTGAAAAACATGATTATTGCAAGGGTTTCCACCTAACCAACCCAACTTGAACTAATGTTGTGGTCTCTAAGGAAAATCAGGGGCATCAAAAGAGCAGTTGCCATCAAAGGTTGTGGAAGATCCTAAACTTAATGACCCACATGGAGAAGTAAAATTAAACATCCAAGTTCCCACATGTCTTTATGTTTCACAGACATTCATAACAATGCTTTGAACAAACATAAAAATTGAAAAAACAAACATACGAAAGGACTCTTGTGCAACAATTCACATCTCTTTTGATGATAGTAATCATAATTACCAAATTCTAATTGACAAACATATTAACCCAAGTATGGCCTTCACACTTAAGGTGATCATCAAGGAGGTAAATAACCAACCCTACAAGGAACTATATTGCACGAAGAAGGTGAGGAATCAAAATACTTCATTGATGCATATCAATTTCAATTGTCACTAGTTTCACCAATTCTAGTTATTAGCAATAAAGGACTTTTGTGTAGTCATGACAACAATCACTATGAGAAAAAAAAGTGTTTTGCAATTGGGCTTGCTACTCAATTTTTGAGTTGCAATGACCATTTGGAAATCCTATATTTCTACACCCATGAGTGTTATTGAACAAATCACATGAGTTGCAAAAGATGCAACTCACCATATGTACGATCTCATTCTAATGCAACTCATTGCAAATCAATTGCAACTCAATCACGATAATTTTTCAACTACTATCCAACTCCCCTATGATTACAACCATAATGTCATGATATCATTTTTCATCCATTCATAAAAATTTAACATGTAGCACTATGAGGATTTTCTTGTGACTTTTTTTTATAAATATTGATATCCATCATCAATTATGATTATTAATTTTAGATGTTCTTAAATTATTACACATGGCACAATCAAAAGTTGCCATGTGGCACATTAATTGAATTTTGGATATATATATATATATATATAACTACCTAAGTAGGTTGGTACATAGCCATAGGTAGGTAAGTTGGTAGCTCTTACATACCAACCTACCTACTTACCTACCTATTTAAGTAGGTAGAAAAGTAGGACCTATTTACTTAGGTAGGAAGGTAGAAGGGTAGGTGAACTAAAAAATAGCCACATATTTTTTTTAGTTTAGTTTTGTGTTTTGCCTTTAGGATTAAGCTTTTATGAACTCATCTCAACATGACACATGTATTTTAATGAAAATATGTAAAATAAAATGCCTCCATTATATAATTTGTGAGATGAAATCTTGTAAACAAAATAGATGGGTTAAAACTTTTAGTTGCACCCTAGTTGTAATTGAGTTGCAAGTACAAAAAACAATTTCCACATGCTTTGTGTTTGATTTTAATTTTGTAACTAATTTGAAGTTTACATTGAATCATCTAACATAATTATTTAAATTTTTAATATTTGAATTAATTAATCAAATTTAAATAGCTAGTTAATTAGTGAATTTGAACAATTAATTATCCAATTTTAGATATTTATTTATTTATTATCTAAATTAACATGTGCAAAAAAAAATTGATTAATGAATTCATACGAATAGTTTATTATTTAGTTTAATTAATTATTTGTTAATAAAAAGTATATTACATGTCAATTATTAATTAATAAATTATTAACAACTAGTGGCAACTTAGTGGCAACATAATGGCCAATTAGTTGCACAAACAAACTTCATAGTTGAAAATTAATTACAAAGTTTATATCTTGTGGATGAGGGGAATACAAACACGTGGTGTAATTGCACATATGAAAGTTGTACTTTAGTTGCAAAAAAGTTGTTCAATGTGTAGCTTGTTTTTAACCGTCCTAATTTAATTGCATGTTTCAATCATATTGCAACTTTTCAAAAAATCATATGTAATTGACTACATGTGTAAATACAATGCATATAAATTATCATATACAAAACACATTTAGAATTACAGTGCAATTACTGAACAACTAACTTATTTTTTGACATGAAAAATAATTTATTAAATCATCATATTTGTAAAGTGCAGTTGCACTTTGGAGGATGTAGTTGCAACATAGTTGTACTTGAATGGTTTTTAAGCTCTAATTGCAAGGCAATGTGGTTTTCACAAAAATGATTTCTCATAGTGAATCTCAATTGCTACTAGCTTCACCAATTAAAATTATTGGTAGTAGGACTTTTAGGTAGACAAAACTCCTAGTTAGTCAAAATCAAATTTTCACAAACCTTAATGGTAGGAGGAACTTGAATCTAAACATTAAAAAGTAGTGGGCTTGAAAACCTAGGTGGTGAAGGTGACACAACCAAGTCATTATCAATAAAAAAGGATAATAACTTGTGTAAAGCCAAGGTGGTTGCAAAGGGACAAATGCCACCCACTTCCAAAAGAAAGGAGTTAAATAATCAATAATTTTTCTTTGATTTGTAGGGCTTTAAAAAGAATAGACTTGTGAGGCAACAAAAGAAGACCTTAGGATAAACTTTTCAATAGTTGAACAACTTGTCATGAAATTACATTTGATAATTTACAATGTAAGTAGTCTAAACCTTGAAGAGGAGATATATAAAGTTAGGCTTTACAATCAAAGTTTAACATCACATGTAAATATCATTTTGCTCCAAGAGCATAGTCATAGAGGTGGTAAGGTGGCCAACTTAGGTAAATTGGTGTAAAAAAAGCTAATAATTAGGTAGTTGAAGCATTTATGAAGTATAGGAATCTCTTGGATGGGCATGGTGTTGGATGAAGAGGCACTTACATTCTTTTATATGGCAAATGGGCTAAGTTAATTGTACCTATCAACATAGCCTTCAACAATAGAGCCCAATGGATTGAAATTAATGCCCCCCCAAGAACAGACATAGGCATATTAAATGATTAACTCTTAATGAATCTTTGAATTGTCGGACTAACTATGGGAACATTTTTAAATAATAATGCTAAGGGACTACAAATGGATGGTATGTGGTGATTTCAATATGATGGAAAACCTTGTAAACAAATCATCCTCATGTGGAATGATGATACTAATTTTTTTTAAAATGGTGTGGAAGACATTGAAAGTTGTACTAAACATATAAAAGCTTGTTCATTTTGTTGGAAGCTTAAGATTCTCACGTGGAACAATCATATAGAGGAGGAAGAGTGGTGTTAACACATTTAAGTCACATTTATTTATTTTTCAATAACATATCAAAAGATACCTTCAAGGTGAACATGGACATGATGAGAGGAGATGCAAGGTATGATCACCATCTTATCTCAATTAAAGTTGAAGTGTGTGATTCACTCCCACAAAAATCTTACTAAAAAATGAACACCAAATTTTTCGACATGGTGGAGAAACTAATTGAATGAATTTGGATAGTAGAGTGTAAGGATAAATCTTTCATTGCCAAAATGTGAAAAATAACTAAGTTATAGGGAATTTTGTAAAGTAGGGTAGCTAAATTTATAGTTCTTGAAGATTAACTCAAACAAGAGCTTGAGGTTGCTTAGGTGAAGTTGTAAGGTAATGTTCATAACGTGCACCTACAAGTCATAGGTGGTCTTTAGGAACAAGTGAATGTTTTGGAAGATGTGAAGGTGGAAGGTATTTGGATATGATCTAAAATCAAATGCATGGGAAGGGCGATTGAGGTTCAAAAATTTTATTTGAAGGAGTTGGAAAAATAGTTGCAATACAATCATCACCTATTTTTTTTAAAAATTGAACGGGGTATTGTTAAGTCCCTAGAGGAACTAGAAAGGAGTTGTACTTTCTATGAACATTTATACACACCAAAAGAGGTGTTGACCTCAATCTTAGTGAAATTCACACATGACATGAATGATGTCCTAGCTACCCCAATTAAAAAGGAAGAACTTCAAGCAATTACAAGTTCCATGGTTAAAAAAAGACCCTAAGACCAAATGTTAGTGTGATAAAAGATTTTTTTCAATTTTGGCACATCATTGGTCAAGACTTCACCATGATTTTAGAGTTTGTCAAGAATGTAGGTTTCCCAAATGTATCGCTCAAGATCTAATAACATTGTTTTTAAAGGTTGGGGATAAAGAGGACTTGGGGAAATTGGCACTTTATCTCATTCTTATATATGGCATACAAAATATTTCCAAAACCCTTGTAGTGGCAACTATAACCAACCTTAATAGTGACCAAACTACCTTTCTCCCCTAGAAACAATATCTAGAGAATCAAAATATCATGTGGTGAAAAGGATTAGATCATCTCACAATAAGTTGATGATATTTCTTTGTCACTTGTAGACAATATTGACAAGATGGTAGTTTTTTCACTAACTTTTTATGAATTTCAAGGTTGGAATTAAGTTGGGAGAAGAGCTTAGCTTATTTGCATGGAACTTCACACTTTAGGCTGATGTAACTAAGGAAATTAAATTGAAATGGGCGACAAAGGGTGATCTCTTGAAGCTATTGGGTACACCCTTTGGTTTAAGCCTAAAAATTCAAGATTTGGACTTTTTCCTCATAGATAAAATTAGAAAACACCTAGGTATTGAACTTTTGTCCATTTATTTATCATGGGAAGAACAATCATAATTAACTTTGTGCTCAATTTACCCTTTAGTTTTGCATTACAATTTGGGAAAGTTCACCATATGTGTGTGTAAGGTTATTATTCAAAGTTACTTTTAGAATTATCAAGATCACAATACACCCCAAAGGGGGTCACTGTAATGTGCTTTCACCTTGAATGTCAAAGGAAACAATTTTTAACATAACCACAAGTTGAAATTGTTGATTACCAAGAATGATATTAAATATCATCTTGGAATTCATTGGAAAATTATAGTGTTTTTCAAGTTTTTTCATGGCTTGAACTTTCTAACTTGTGAATTAATATTTATGATATTCATGAAATCATCTATTTAGTTTGGTTATTTGCGATTGTTAGAGTTAAAAACATTATATGTAGAAATCCAATTACATGATACATGGGAAAACACATGGAAATAGTGATGTTAGAGTTCAAAGATTGGTGTGGCTTATCTGATGAGCATGGTGTAATATAATTGGTACATGCACATTTGCATTTCAAAACCCAACATTCCTTTTGTAAAAAAATAAAGTATCATAAGATAAGAGACAATTCTATTGTTGCACATGTTGTGCTAGATGTTAGCCATAAGGTTCAAGGTAATGACTCTGCAACAGATAGCCTGTGTTCTTGCTGATAAAGTAATACTTGCCCTACCTTTCTGGGTTGTTTTTGGTTTTTTCTGTTTGCAATGGATTCTATCTGTTTGCTTCAAAAGATAAAAGCAACTTCAAATCTTGCTAGATGGCCTATTGCATTAATAGTCACTTTCCATGTGAGAGTTACAACTATTTTGAAAAAATCTATAATTGGTTTGCGTTGGGAAGTTGGGGCTTAGTGGGCTTTGGTGTATTGTGATTCATATTAATTAATTGTGGGGACCTCCAAAGGTTTTTTTTTCTTTTGTGATGGGCATCTTTGATTGGTCCATCACAAAAAGTAAAGATAATAAAAAATCAAGTTTTGGACAGTCCCAAAATATATATGTTGTAATCTCCTCCTTTGGGCTGGTTATATAGAATTTCAAGAGTATGGTTAAGGGCAAAGGATATGGGATTTAGTGACAAGCTATTGGAAACATGTTGAGGAAAAGATTGAGAACTTATGGAACATTTTGGGAATCTAGTGAAAACTTGATGGGAACACAATGAGAACAATAACAATCCAACACCCTCCACCCTGCTCTAAAAGGAAAAAAAACCTGGCCCCTTGGGTGAACGTGGCTTCACCTCACTGGCTGCAACAAATGTTTTTTGCCTACCTATGTTCTTTGCCATTTTTGACCTAGGCTAATTGCCCGAGCATGAACTAAGGGTGTATATTGAGGCTGCATGGGTTGTGATGTATGTGGAAGTTTTCCTTAAGTTTACAATGGAATATAGGCTCAGGTGAGGGGCTGGGCATAGATTTTGATCCTTATGAAGAAGACTAAGAAGCAGCTCCAGTGGTAGCACTGTACATCAAGATTTGAATGAAAATTTCAAAGAATGTGATGTTTTGAACTAGTGTTTAGGTTTGGCTTGCAAAATGAGTAAGGTAATGCCCTAAGAGCAGGGCATTACTGAAATAAGAACTTTACTCGGCTTCAACCACGAGATGCCAAAATAACTGCTCTTCCTTGGCCACCCATAAAGACTTTCTAGTGTTTTATTTTTCATGATTTATGGTTCATGGGTGGGGAAAGAAAAAAAACAATCAATCTAATTCTGTGGATGTGATAAACAGTGGCGGAGGAGCAAATGGCTCCTACTCTAGAGATGCTCTAAACAGCCATCACACACCCCTCCAAATTTACCTCAACTTTTACCAACATACCATACTCTGCCTACCAAACCTATACCTATGCACATTAAGGTTGACAAGGAGGAATCCTGTGGCTCCTCTCTCTCTGAAAGGAGCAAACCCACTTGGGCTTTTTCACAAAGGATATTGTGGGGGAAGGGGGGGGTGGGAGGCCCGTTTAGTTAAATCTCACATTTTCCACCACCCTTGGAATCTGTGGCTATTTAAAGAAAACTTTGGGTCCCACAACCTAAGGAATATAGCCAACTAGTGATGTACTTGAGCAACATGAAATGCTGTCAAACAGAGAATCGATTTAGCTTTGTTGAAGAGGACATAAAGATACAGATTTTGTGGGAACCTTAGTAACTGGTTGGTTGTTTTATGTTCAAGTTTGTTTATTCACAACACGATGAGGTACCGTTTGTAGACACTACAAACAAAGTGTCAAATTATGATTTTTGAGTTTCATGGATTTTTAATTGGTTTTTTGTCAGAGAAATCCATCATGAGCACCATATGTTGCTTGCTTCATGTACATTACAACAGGTAAACCCATTTATCCATGTTATTAGGCTAATTTCATACCAACATTTGTTCTGGCCATAGATTCAGCCTCTTCACATTTCCCATATCAAACCCACACGATAATTGGAACTGCTTCATTCTCTTAGATGTGTCACCAGCCTGACACCCAAATGTCGTTGCATATGACACCCAAATACCTATGCACATTAAGTTTGACAAGGAGGAATCCTGTGTGGCTCCTTTCACAGAGAAAGGGGCAAAACCAAAGGTTGGGCTTTTTCACAAAGGATATTGAAAATTCTCCATGATACTGGGTACCACTTTGAAGAAAAGAAAAAAGATTCTTGAAAAGGGAAATGCACACAGCAGCTGGCAGTTTTTTTTAATGAAATGCATGCCTTTTGTGGACTCTAAAATATGCTCTATGAAGTTACCTCCAAATGCGGTAGCAAATTTCTCATAAGTCTTGACATTAATGTGAGTTGGCTCACACTTTTGGAGAGTGCACATAAAACCCTCCCCCTCCTACATCTCATGATGGGATGTATGCATGGTTAGGTTCATGACAACCTATGCCTCCTGCTCTACTACAGGGAAAGCCCACTTACTGGGTTCATTCTCAACATACAGGGATGGACTTGGCTATAGCCTTCAAAACCTCCGAAGACGTCTGTATTGTGTGGAGTGCAATCAAAACCAATTGCCTAAAATAAAGGTGTTTGGACTGAACTTCGAACTCATGTCTACTCAGCCTAGCAAATTCAGAACAAGTCAAATTGTACTGCAGTGGCATCAACTTGACAGGCTTGAAAGGTCCAGAACTATTTTATGGGATTTTTATGTTGTATGCAACTTTGTTTTCAAGCTCACCAAAGAATAGGTAGTCTCAGCTGTTAGCCAAGTACAGAGTTGTTGCAGTTTTCTCCACTCCAACTGCCTCAGAAACTGCAATGATCCTTGTAAAAAGGCATGACTCTTTGGCTCTCCCTTCTTTGGAGTCAGTTCCCACAGACATGGAGAGAAGGATCTCCCTGGCACTGCCTTTAGCCCAATATGTTTTTCACTACTATCAATACTAGAATACTGTAGTACCTTTTTAGGCTCGGCAGTAATTAAATTATTTTTGACTTTTTTCAAAAAACTTATCTGTTTGAAATGTCAAAATATTAAAAAATTACAAAAGGAGAGAAAATTTTGAAATTGGGGTCTCATTATGTTCAAGGTTTAGAGTCTAGAGAACCTACGACAAAGCTGCCTATATTTATTGCCAAATTTCCATAAATTATTTTTTAAATTGCCAAATTGAATTTTGAAAAATAAAATAATTGTTCAGCACTCAGGCGCTGAACCTGAAAAGGTACTACGCTAGCTTGCAAGTTATTTGCCCATTTTGAATAAACATGAAATCTTGGACAATGTAGAGTAACTCACACCTGGTTAATCAGCCCAGTGTCTACCACATCCAAAATAACTTGCACGTTATTTTGCCATTTTGCAACGAACATGAAACCTTGGACAATGTAGAGTAGAGTAGTGCCTTTGGGTTGAAAGCCTAGACATGGGCCAATCATTGTGACTAGTCAATTGAAGTCAATACTATTTCTTTACTAGCCCTTTAAGAGAGCACTTTATCCTGTTCCCATTTGCAGGAGGAAAATTTGTTTCACACTATTTAAAGCTTAAATTTCATCCAAATTATTCACCCTAAATAAAGACTTAAGTTAACTATATTCTTGATATTGAAAATTTTTAATAGTGTGAATCCATACAAATGATAAGTGCATTTGATCGAAGGAAATATTTTATCACATGTGAAGTTTGGTTATAAACATGGGCTTGAATAATTTGAGTATCTTTGATAAGATTGCATAACATATTAAAATTTGGAGGTTAAAAAAGTCACACTTTGAATGAAATTATCTATAATATTAGTGGTGAAACACAATTTAATTTTTAAAAGTTCATATCAAATGGAGGTCATTGATATATCATTATTAAAATCATGTATATAACATACATATGTGGTCAATTATTCAATGTTATTAAATTGTTATGTCTATATTTGTTCTAATAATTAATTGACATGAAATATATTATATACATTTTTTTTCTTAATTATGATAAACTTATATTCTGATGTAGTTTTTGATAGGTTGGTATCATTTGTAAAGTCAAATGTTGATAAGTTGATAAACTCATACACAGTGAGATATCTTGATAAACATTTTAATGCAATGTGTGTGCATTAAATTAAAAGGCAATGCCTAGCCCATGTGCCATACTGCAATGATTTTCAATTTTAAAATTTAAAAGTTAAAATAATGACAGGATGGAGTTTATTAATATTGATGATTGTTACACATTGATAGGTACATTGGTTGCTTCGTTTTTTTGGAAATAAATTATTTTAAATATTTTATTACATAGTTAAAAGTACATACAATTATACTTATTCTAAATTAGTGTGATGTAATCTAGTTAATATTTAGTGATTTTAAAATGAATTATTTGCTTAACAATAATAAAGGTTGGTGTAGAAAAATGACCATATTAATATTGATGACTCATGTAGGATAAGTTGAAATGATAGGCTTGCAATCGCATGGTATGTGGCTGATGAACTCAATTTTTTTCCCACATGGTGATTGAAATCCTTCAAAATCACTTCATTTTTATTTAAATTTTTAATTTTCTTTTTGATGAAATTTCACCAAAAAATAAAATTTTGTTGGGTAACATGCTCTCCAATTACACTAAATTTTTTTTGAAGTGGGTTTTTATGTTTATGGGTGGGGAGACACCATAGCACCTCGGTGGCTCCAGCATATATATATATATATATATTATTGAAATGCTGAAATTTTCAAAAAATAACGTTTTTGAAGAGAAAATTTCTATGAAGGAAAAGAAAAAATCCTTGGAATATTCACAAATATATATATTTTTTCAAAATGGAATCTTCAAGTTTAATTAATTATCGAGCAGACATGTGCTGAAACTGCCCTTGTAATACATTAACTTGGACACCATTTTGGATGTGGTAGATGTTAGTAGTGGCCCACACCTAGTGTGTATGGACCTACTCAATCAAATCTAGTAGAAATTTGTTAATACATGATTATTAA
>Ga0209208_10000993_pt1 | contig 39176 bp, 26 predicted proteins | sample S1TSphfallax_3_FD_187694 | JGI IMG/M metagenome (GOLD analysis project Ga0209208, IMG submission 187694) | Host-associated microbial communities from peat moss isolated from Minnesota, USA - S1T2_Fd - Sphagnum fallax MG (SPAdes) (version 2) | ecosystem: Host-associated > Plants > Peat moss >... | reverse complement strand
AGTAGGCTCTTAAAACATGGAGTTTCAATATAAAACAATGACACCAATTCTTTAACTACAAATAATGCCAATCCTTTTCAAATTATTTTTATTGAAAATCATCCTTGGTGTAAAGGGTGAAACTACCAAAAGAAGAGGAAATGGTAGATGGGGTAGGGCTAAACCTTTTTTTTTGCAAGTTGTTTATTTATTTTTAGCCCATTTTTTTTCTTATTCAATCCATTCAATCCACACTTGTCAAATTTCAATGTGTGGCTTCAAGATGCTTCCATAGTGCAAAAATCCCATTTGCTATTTTGTAGGTTATGATCCCCTTCTTCAATCTTCCAATTGGGGCAACATGATAATAAATAACACATTTCAATTGTTTAAGAAGGTTGGAGTTGGAGCTTATTTTAAAAGATGTGTTAATAGGTGCAAAGAAAGCCCAAGATATGGTAGTGTGGCTTTTAGCTTTCCAAAAATCTCTTTGTTTAATTAGTAGAATTCATTGTTGCGTAACATCCCTAGTTGTAAAATTTTCTACTAGGGTGGTGCTTGCAATTACACAAAAAAATTGATGTAGAATCACACAATCAACCTTCAATTTAATTCATTGGGGCAGATCACTTCTTTAAGGCAAACTAACAAATCGTCCATGAACCTAAATCCTAAAAACAAAGAAAAGAAAAGAACCTAGAGCAAGACGACTAGGAACAACATCATTATGAAGAATATGACCTAGAACAAAACAATCACAATTTATATGAGGACCCAAAGCAAAGTTATCACAAATAACATCACAATTAAAAATTAAAGGATATAAAACAAGGCAAGCATGAACATCACAATCAAGATGAAGACCACGAATAGGGCTATCACAAACAACATCATGAGTAAGAAAAGGATTAAGAGCAAAGTGATCATGAACATCACGATTATGAAGATGACCAATAATAAAGTGATCATGAACATCATAATGAAGAAAACAACCAAAAGCATGTTGATCATGAGCAACATCACAATCAAGATGATGACCCAAAGTAAGGTGACCATGAATAGATTCACAATCAAGAAAATGACCTTGATTAATGAAATCACGAATAACATTGCGACTAAGAAGAAAACCAAGACTAGGGCAATGATGAATATCACACAATTAGGAAGATAACCATGATTTGGGTGAATCATGAATAAGATTGCTATCAGGAAGAGGACCAAAATTAAGGCAATCACAAACGCATCACAACATTAGAAAGAAGACCAAAAGTAAAACATTCATGAACAACATCACAATCATGAACATGACTAAGAGCAGTTTATTAGGAAAAAAATCAATGGCCATAATCACAATGACGATAAATGCAACATTGCCAAACATGTTGCCATGACTAGTCACGTGAGCACCATCATCATGACTACTATTGCCAAACACCACAAAAGAAAAAGTCAACTTTGTGGTTAGGGGCAATAACATAATCAAGAAAATGATTAACATCACAATTAGGAAGAAGACCAAAAGTAGGGTGATCACGAACAACATCATGACAAGGAGGAAGAGCAAGCTAGTGAATTATGTACCATGAAAAATCTTGCGTAGTTGTCATTATTTGCAATATCTTGAGAGCATTTGAATTTTGTGTGCATAAAACACCTTAAACCATTGCCCAATGATGGTGGGCCATTGAACCCTAAACCATTCAACTTACAAGTTTTACAAGTTTTGTGAACTTGTGAACATGAAGCAAGCTTCAAGCCAAGAAACACCAAAAAAAAAATCAATGAGGGACGATGACAATGAACAAGTCAATTGCAAACTATAAACCTTAAAAGATAACCAAAACTAAAACCAATTTTTTGAAAAAAAATTGGTCTGGTTTTAGTTTTGTGTTAAGGTAAACTGACCAGTGGTTGAAGATTTAAACGTTCAAGGTGGCCCAGATCCAAGGGGAGGGCTCCGTTATTTTTGATGTCCAAACAAAATTTGAACCCCTCCTATTTGCACATATGGTGCAATAAAAACTGTCAAAAATGGAATAAAATTGAGAAAGTTATGGCCCCCCAAAGTAGAGGGGTCAATAATTCAAAAAAACAAACCATCGAACATTACAAAGGCGTGCTCTCAAACACCAAAACATTCCTTGTATGTTGTTCTATTGCTATTAAAGTTCGAAGATGATTTGTAAAACTTCATGTGGCACTCCTTTAACATTTTAACTCGTCTAAAATGAATAAAAGATAAGAAAGTCATGAGGTTTGGAAGTAGGAAGGGTCAAAATGAATAAGAATGAAATAAAACACATTTTGCAATTAGAAAAAATGTATTTTCTTTACTGCTCTTTTTTGACTGCTTCTTTGGCTTTGCATTTCAAAGATGATTTGTAGAGCTTGAGAAGGTGCTCCTATAATATTTTAAATCACTCAAAATGGAGAAGAATTGAGAAAGATCTGCCAAAGTGTTCGGTCATAGGCAGGCGATCAGTGATGGGGCGGTTTACCCTAGTTCTGAAACGGATCCGGTTCCAATTCCAGTAACTGAACCCCTCCAAACCGGAGGGGGAGGGGGGGGGGGGGGGGGGGGGGGGGGGGTCGGTCGGTTCTCCCCCCAATTATAGACCCTACAAATACTCCCGGTTCTGGTTCTCCCTGGTTGTGGAACCTCAGTTCTGTGCCGGGTAACTGGAACCAGAACCTCCGGGTAACCGCACAGCAGTGGTGTAGACCTGCTCTTCCCTTACAGATGAATCCGTGTAATAAAAGGGGGCTCAACAAACGAAATGAGACATCCGGAAATCCTCATTGTCAGCACAACAATAGAGGCTCGGCTATCATTGCAGCTCTTCATTGACTTGGTTCTATTGCAGTCACCATTGTACCGGTGGTCGATACTCACCTAACCACGTCAATGCTGCCCAAGGCGGCCCCCAGGAGAGAAGCTTTTACTTACAAACGTACAGTTACAGCTTGCGCGGGGGACCAATTTGCGGTATTTAATTCACATCCCACTTGAAATCAATTGTTGGCAAAATCCACGCAAAAGATCTGGACATATTAATAGTACCCAAGTCAAATTTGGGAGCTGCGCTGCATTTCTGCATTGATTCGCTCCAATCTTCGTCTTTCTTTATTGGGAATTGAGGCAGAATTGCATTCATTCTAAATGATGTTCTTTTAAAATTTGCTGGGAGGGAGGGCGCGGTCCTCAAAACTAGCTTACCCGCAATTGAGCTTTCTGGAAGTAAGAGGAACTTGCATCCTCTATATTTAAGTTGCACTCGGAATCCACAGTGGTGCTCAGGATTTGATCCTGCAAAAATATTTCTCACATCCAAGTTTAGGTATTTAGTTTTTGTAACCACACCCATGAAACTCAAATTTGGACTACAAATAGGTGGGAAACTACTAATAGCAAGCCACTTGGACCAATCATTATGATTCACCAATCAGAAACAAGGAGGACCAGTCAGATCATATTATTACACTCCCTTCTGGTAGGCGCACACATTTGCAGCCAGTGTGAATGGACCCCGCACATTGGGATCATGGTTAAAACCCCTAAGTCCATTTAGATTGCTTTTAAATATCCTAAATATTTATAAATATCAACTCCATAGACTAAATCAGGGTCCCTGAGTCCAATCTATTATTTTGGGCCCAATATGGCCATTTAAATGGGTTTGGGGTTTTTACCCTGGCCCACATTTGCTGCACCTTTTTACCAGGATGCTGTGTGAACATACTAGGCCAAAAACATTTTCCTGAGCCAAACCAACAAATTTTGACTTTTCTTCATTTAATTTTACTGTGCAGGGTCACATACTGAGCACCGTTGGGGATGCTCTAACAACTCAGAGGTCTTTGGTCTGAGATTCTATGTTCCTTTTGAGGGTTTTATGTGGAGGGTAAAGCCCTAGGACCGTGGATTTCCATTGTGTAAAAATGACCATCCGTCTTTTTTCAACAGTTCCTTAGATATCTGGTGGGTAGCTGCCAGAGACCTGCTGGGTGTCAGGGAAAAATGAAAAAAGTGGTGGACCTTTAGAAAAATGAAATGCCTGCCTCCATGGACATTACACTTTTCAAAAAGCCTACTGGCTTTTTATGCTTTGTAAAGAGTTCTCTGGATACACTAGAAAAAAATGGGTAGGTTGTTTTTATGAAAGGAAAAAGGATGAAGAAATGTGTGGGTTTCTGAGACTTGTTCTCTCTATATTGTAATTTTTCCCTTTAATGGGTTTGGTAAAGATATTTTCAATTGGGGCCTATTCATAGTAAGTTCATGAGGAGCTCCCAAGAAGTAACAGCAAAAATAATGCCCAAAAGATTGATAGCTTTCCTTCTGCTTGTGTTGAAATCAATATGCTCTGGGCTTGGAGGGTAAAGAACATTTCACATCTACTTCTTCTGCCACCATTTGAGTTCTTTTGGAAATTGATACAAAGAAGAGTGTGTCAGTATTGGGCCACAAGCAATGGATGCTCTCGTTTTAGATCGCCAATTATCCTGATAAAATCTTCATTCTAAGGGGGAGAGGCCATTTGTGGCCAGATAGCAAAGTTCATCTAGTGATTCAGAGAATGCAATAGCAAAGTGGGTTTTCAGAATTAAAATCATGTCAGTGAATCAAAACCTGAGTGATCTCCACACTGTGCTGTGAAAACATAATATCATATGTGTGTTTTCACAATGAACACATTTGTGGTGGAAGTGAAAGAGTTGTGATTGTGGACTCGCCACTAGGAGTATGACTTCCTATTTCCAATTTTGTAAATTTGGCATGACCGTCCATAAGACAATTTATAGCCAAATTTGGCTAAAAGCACAATATGAATGTAAAAACATTTAAGCATCCTTCTGTATTGTTGGCTACCTAGTGGAACCTGATGTAAAATCTGGCTATATTTTTATAACTTTTTTGTAAATATATTATTTTGACATTTGCAAACCCCCAAAAAAAAAACTGATCTTTAGCCTTTATGAAGGGAGTCTTTTTTTGCCAAGAATGAAAACAACACTTTGCCTCCACCAGTCCAGATTCCAGACTTCAACACAGATCAAATCGTTGAGATAAGTGGTAGTCGCAAGAACAAAGGCTCCTCAAAGCTTTGGTCAACTTGTGTCTATCTCATACACCTAATTACCAGATTAGGGAGGGACACATGCAAAATTTGGAATCATGCTTCATGAACTCATCCACAGTTTGACACCCAGTAAATAATACTTCCAATCACAACCACACTGACAACCTCCAGTTCCATGCTTATCTTTTAGACAGCACTAACTTACTAGGTATATTCATCATGATTAGTAGTAGAGGAGGTGGGGAGGTGGGGGGAGTGGAGACACAAGAGAGTCTTAGAAACAAATAATGAAAACTTGTAAGTACTACATAATGTGAAATCATTAATTTATGTGTCGGCAAATCCCAAAAGCCAAAGCCCAGATTAGAAAACTTTTAGTAAAATTGCATGGATGCATGGGCTGGCAGCCTTGCTTGCTCGGTATAATATAAATGCTCCCAGTCTTTTTTATTATTATTATGATTTCCCAAATCTGACATCTTGTTGTTGTTGTTGTCTAACGCTTACTTATTCACAACACCTGTTTTGTTTAATCAAGTACATTGTCCGTTGAACTGCCACTCCTGCTGCTGCTCCGCCCGTTTGTCCTTGGAACAAGTGCTCGACTGAAACTCTAATAAAATCCTCCCCTCTAGTCCTTCTCCCTCCTACCACTATTACAGTGAAAAGTCGCAAAATAGTAACATCTGTACAAATCTTCTTAGCTAGCTCACGTTGGCTTCTCTCTCTCCCTCTCTCTAAAACACGTTCAAACTTCAAAGAGGACAGGTCATATGGAGTTCAAATCATCAACAGGCAACACCATAGGAAATGTTACACGACTATTTTGGGCATGTCCAATGTCAAGATGATTTTTGTTTTTGCCATGGACGAATCAAAGTGGCCCCTTGCACACACCCAGAAAAAGAAAAGTTCCATGAAGTTCAAAATCATTTCATATCAGTAACAGTTGAAGTAAGAAATGTTCCATGAAGCTCAAAATCAACAACAGTTAAAATAAGAAATGTTCCATAGCCTACACAGAGGTTCTGGAGCTTCTGATTTGTCTTTCACTTGGTGTTCAGCAAGCATAACCTTTCAGTCCTTCCTTTCCCATCATTCAGACAGGATGACAGATATGAGTTTTCATCCATTGACAAGAGGGTTATCAAGAGTGACCTCTGAACCTCTTGTCAATGGATGAAAAGTCTCTAAACAGTATGTTATGTCTGGTGCCTGGCTCAAGGTCATTGGTTACTGGAATACCTTCAGCCTTCTCACCACTCAGCTATTTCTAGTAATCAATGACCTCTTGCTGGTCACCTAGTCCATAAAGTTCGCCAACACAAGAACTCAGAGTTGGTTCAGGGTAAATGATAAATCCCCTCTTGGGTGAACAATGTTTCCTGCAAAGAAGAGATGTTCCATGACATTCAAATCTTTAAACAGCTCAAATAAGAAATGCTCCATGAAGTTGGAATCAGCAACAGTTCACTTACCAAATGTCACATGAATTTCCCCCAACAAAAGAACTCATAGTTAGTTCAGGGTAGGCAAATACCTACTTGGGGAACAACGTTCCTCAAAATGTGAGACCGAATGTAAACTACAATGTACATCATAGTCTTTCTCTCCCAGCAAACATACTTGGTGGGGGCATGGTTGGTGTTGGAAATCAAACTGACAAGTTTTGCATCGGAAATGATGATTGATGATGATGATAATGATGAGAAAAGAGGCGAAAATTAAATTGTTTTGGGCAATTTTGCTGCTCCTTTAAACCGGAGACAGTGGTCCCCATTGACTTCTAGAATAAATAACCCAAATGAAATCCGTTGTGGTATTATCATTTATTATCATGACTGTCCTTTAGTTCACTGTCCCCAGACTGAGTGACACGGAAGGAATTAATAAACCATCATTATTTTAGGCCCACGCATCAGCAATTGCAGGCAACAAAAATAGCGAAGTCTCCCAGACCTATGAAATAGTTTAGTAATGATATATAGATTAAGAATTGGGTTAGAAACTTAGAACTGAGATCCTGCTCCCATTTCCTTGTTTCCTTCCCTCTTTTCTTCCATGTTATTGTTGTGTTCTCTTGCAATAAAGATTGCCAGATTTTACAGTCCTCACATATGCGCATTGCCTACCTATTAGTAGAAGTAGCCTGTAGGACAAATATTATAGCGAATGACAGCGTTCGGGTCCATTGACTTTGGAATGAAGGAAATCCGTTGATTAGCGTGTACGGGAATTTATTAGCGTAGAATTTAGTAGCTAACGCATACGCTCTCGTGCACAGTTGGCGAGCATTGTTTCTTGCAGCCATTTCAAATGGCGTTGTTACAAGACCGCAATAAACTGTATTCAATGGCGTTGTTGGCTAGTAAGGCCGGTCAATAATATCTTGGGCTGGCCGCTGGAGCCTGGTAAGTTGGTGACAGCATTCTTTTTTTCATTTTTCAATTTGTTTTTCAAAATCTGGGTTTTCAGTACGTGGCAAAACATTTCAGCAACAGAAAGCACATGTGGTGAACACGGTGAAGTGTTTCCAAAATTTGTCTGGCAGATGCCATTTAGTGAAAGGCCACATAGTCCATGGTGGGGATCGGCCTTTCTTTTATTGGCGAAAATTTGCCTAAAAGTGAAACTCAAAAATAGAAAATGAAGTCATTTTGGGGGGTGTCAATCCCTAGAAGTGAGCGGAAATTTAGTAAAAATCATCAAATAATTATATTAGATTTTAATTTTGATATTAGATTTTGAGTGTGTAGCCAAAAATATAGAACGATGATTAAAGTTTTTTACTTCATATTTGGTTTATAGCCAAGCTTGGCTAAATCTTCTTGGTGAGGATTGCCGCTTTTTCTACATTTTCCTATGGACAATTCAGCTACAAACAAAAACTCTTTAAAAAGACACTGGTGGGGATGAACCCCATTGCTATGGCTATATCCTTTGGCTATTAAAGCACCAAATCCATCACTATTTGGTTATGTGTAATAGATGTCACCAGATAATCCAGCAATAAGCCTAAGCTAAGGAAGTGATATCCATCAACAAGCAATTGAAAAGAGAGGCAAAAATCTCAAGCGAAATTTAAGCATATCAGCCTTGGGCATTTGCTAATTGAACATTAGACCAAATCCCATAGGCAGCCTCATTTGGAAAGGTGCCAACAGTGAAAAACTTTTGTATGTAGGTAGAAACAACCAATTGCATATGAAATGATTGCACACTTTGGTCTTCCAGAAAACAATGAAATTGAAATACAAAGTTTGTCCTCAACAAAACGAAGCATATGAACCATGGCAATCTTTGCCACCTCTAAATAGTCAAGACAAGCATGGGACAACAATTGTGATGCATGGATCAATTGTCCCATATGTGTGAGAAGATTAACAATGATGGGGTTAGCTTTGTCGAACACAAGGGCCACAACTTCATCAATGATTTAAGTTGCATTGGATTTCATAATCAATTTAAATAGGCTTTGTTAAGCATCCAAATCCCAACCTAAAAGAATGGCAAGAAAATAGTGGCAGATTTCCCCTCCTTGGCTTGTCTAGTGTTCATATGGACGGTTGCAATAAAAACATTTCAACAATTTTAGATGTAAAGGAATTGTCACCAAACTACATCTTCTTGCAACCAATATTAAGAATAAGCATTTCCCTTGCATTCATGATTGCTTGTTTAAAAAATTGTGCATCAAAATTTGCCATCAAGCCAAAAGCCCATCCAGCACAAAACAAAACAATTAACTAGGAACTTGGGTGAAAACATAGTATAACAACCTAACAATCCTAAGGTTTTCACATGTGGCATTCATGTCTTGGTCTATTATTCCAAATTGTCTATTTTTCATACTCACTTGACAATTGTGTGCTACACATAAAATATTAAATTTATTACATCTGCATCCTATATCATATACATGTTGCATCCATGCTCTTAAATTATCACTTTAAAATGAATGATTTTTATTCAAAATACATCTTCAAAATTCATAATTTTCAAAACCAAAATTAACACATTTGAACCAAAATAGCCAAAACTCACTTTGAATTCAACTTTGCAAGTTAGAACCCAAATCCCATCCATAGCCTTCTAAATTCACAATTCCACCATCATTCAAAGTTGAAATGACAACTCCCACTACTTTTCACAAATCCACAAGGACCTTGTATATTATAACACAACATTCACAATTACACTTCAACAAAACAAACAACGAAAATGCATTTGAACAAGATGGGACATGGAAGTGGTTGTTTCAAATTACATACATAGCCAAAGTTGTGTACATTTGTTGCATTTTACATAATTGGCAACAAATAAACAATGTGCATGAAAAACTTAAGTAGTTTGAACTAATAGAATAGCAAACCATAGATCTTGGTAATTTGCACTAAAGGAACTAGTTGACACTAATTTAGCAAAAGAATTACGCTACGGGGTACCATTTTTAGTGATGGTGACAAACTTGTGAGAGCAAATTATTTCATTTTGAAAGTGTTTAAAATTGCCAAAGGTGATAAAGGCATCAACAATGAATGAATGATGAGTTCATAGCTTCATTAGCTATAAGGATAGAATTTTTTGTGATTCAAGCACATCTAGTTGAAATAAAATAGCAATGTCCTACAAGTCATCCACAATGTTAATGGCAAAATACATCTTAAAAGTCCTATTAGCCCTATCATGTGACTTTAGCAAAAGTTGAAATTTGGCCATAGCTTGCTAGAAGGAAAAAAGGTTGGCCAATAATGGCATTTGGGTTTTTATAGTTTTATTATTTTTTGTGTAAACATTGGTGAGTAACCCCATAACCCTAACCATAACCCTAGATATATGTAAGAAATACATGTATTGATAGCTAGATATGTTTTATTATTTGGATAAAACAAAGTAAGGTAATTATGATTTAAACCCTAAACTTTGTTAATTCTATTAATTAGATAGGGGTGCCTCCCAAGTTTTCATGTATATATATATGTATTAATGGGCCAATTTTATCAATGGCCCATTACAAGAAAAACAAACTTTGGAAGCCCCCCAAAATAAAAACTTTTATGTCAAGATGTCATGCCTCCCCTTTGGCCCACCTATATACATGATAAGGGGAGAACTTTCTACAAAACATATGGGATAATTTATTGAGGTGTTAAGAGAATACATGGAGGAAAAGAATGTATGCGTTTGTATATATTTGTAGGCAAGGATGAATCAAATGCTTTGATTCCTATATTTTGACAATAGATTTGGTCTTTAAAATTTGATTTAAAATTTCCAGATTTTTTTCATTTTAATTAATTAAATAAAAATACATAGACATTTTTACCCAAAAAGGGGTATTTGATTATGGGTATTCAAACCTTACCTTTTTACTAAAAACCCTTTTTTGTTATACTTAAACATTAACCTAACATTTGAAAAGATTTTAGTGTGAATACACCCATTATTTGATGGATAAATTACATATCCATACCCAAGGATCTATAAAAAAAACAACATACTCAAACAAAACTAATATAGGTCTTTGAAAGAAATCCCAACAATATAGGGAAGAAAATGGGTGCCAACCTTACCTCGCTAGTGTTCTTGAATTGCAAAAGGCTTCACATGGCAATTATGTTTCCCTCTTATTCTTGCAATATGAAAAGTGAGTTTGTTGTTTTAAATATGCCATGTGTAAGTATGATTAGGATCATGATTAAGAATTTTCTTTGAATCAATAGTTGCAACTTTGTTTAAGTTTCTTGAGCATTTCATAAGATCTTTTAGGTTTCCCTTGTCTTAGCCTTCATCTTCAAACCTAAAACTTGAAATCCTATTAATAGCAGCTTACCAATAAATGGACGAACCTTTTAGGAAATTCACCAACCATGCATGCAAATCCACATCCAACTTTATGTATTTTACATGGGTTTCCTTGAATTTTTTAGTATGGTTTATAAAAGTATTTAAAGCATCTCTACCAACGTTTAGTATGAGACTTTACACTGGAAATCAATTCATTGGAAGATTTTTATGACCTTACAAATATGCATAACTTTTAGAGCCTTAAAGGTGCCTTTTAATAGTCTAATAAACATAATCGAATTGTATTTGAAGTCATTTGCATTTGGGGTTCAAAGAAGGGAAAAAGGACATCAAGATTTTTTTAACCTAGTTACTACAAATGCAATTTACACAAGACAAATTTAAATTAGAAAATTTGAAGTCTAAATTAAAATAATTCATGTGGTGGTGATGTTTTTCATAGGTGTACGTTAATGTGCATATAAACTATGGTTCAAACCCATAAATGTAAAAAATGCTTGAATAAACTTGAATGAACAATTTGACATTTTTTTGGCATGGTTATTTCTTAATGCACATGTGACTTGCACTTTGGGCTATAAATTTTAAGCCTAGTGAATACAAAAAATCAACAAAATGGACCAAAAAAATAGTCTTTTTCCTTACAACTCTAGAGATTAAATTATGTTGCACTCAAGATTTTCATATGGTTTATTACCTTATAAAATGCATCTAATGAACATGGCCAAACATATGTGAGCATTATCTATTTATAAAAGAAAAGTAACATCAATTGCATTAATTGTTTCCCACTTATTTGTAGTTAGAGTTTCAATTCTATGGGTGAGGTTTTAAAAAAAATTAAAACTTGGCTATGAATTTGTTTTTTGCAAGGTCACATACTAAACACCATTAGGTCCATGTTATTTAATTACATGGACATTTTTTAGTTTGTAGGTTGATTTCACAAAACATGTTGCATGCATCTATTGATTTTCTTTTGCATCAAACTTAATTTAAAGATGACAACAAGTTGGTTATGGTTGTTAGGATTTGAAATTGATTGTTTAGAATGCAAAATGTGTGAAAAAACCCTTGTGGAAGGAAAAACAATAATTTGCACTCCAAATCTTTACAAGCATTTTCTTTTGATTCATGTTGTGTTTTGTACATTTTCTTCTAATTGTTTTTTAGCATTATATTTCAATTCTCACCTTCACAATTGGTCTTACAACTTTTTTGTGGGGAGCAATTTGACTTGGAAGCCAAGATAATTTATTTTTCTTTTCCTTTTGATTATGTTTCATTTCCTCAACTTTGATTTTGTCACATGTGTTGAATTTTCAAAAAAGGTTTTAATGTTCATCAAATCAAGGTAAAATATTTTAACAACATGCTTAGCTATTACATGAATCAACAAGACACCTTCCTATCCAATTTTCAAATCCTAATGGATAAGTGGGGCTTGAACTACTTTGAACCTCCTTCAATTGTTTAAGGTCATGACATTATTCATGATCACAATCCTATGGGGCTTATGTTCATGAACAAGGGTGGCAAAGTTCTAAAGCCTTAGTTTTCTACCAAGGATTAGTAACATAATCAATCAACTACCATAAGGTGAGTTTGAAATCAAAAGTGAAATTTGAAAGGTCCATGAATCATCCATAAGGAAGGTTTTCCATTGAATAACTGCACCTTCAACTTTGGAATATGTCTATTTGTTTTCCATTAACACTAAATTTTCAAATCTAAGAAGTGAAATAAAAGGAGTCATGAGGTTTGTAGAAAATGCTTAAAACTATAATCTTGAATTCTTGAAAAGTCACAAAAGGAGCACAAAAAATTGGATTGTAAACAAAAAAGGATTTCACTCCATTATTTCAAAATTTAAATGATCAAAATTTGATAGTGTTTCAAAAAAAATTTGCATGTTTCAAACACTCAAAATTTTCTTGTAGACAATCCTTTTTAAATTTCAAATTTCCTCTTTTATATCAAATGTGCATTGTTCATTTTCAAATTGATGATTAAAAGAAAAATATGAGTTGAAATTGGTGAAATTCATGTTTGCAACAGATTTTGGTGTTACTAATTTGAGCATGTTTTTGGCCTTGAAAATTATAAAATTTGAGGATGTGTTTTCAACCAAAATTATTCATTTTTAGGTGGTAATTAAAGAACATAGATGTGCAATGTATATGAAACAAAATCAAGTTATTGTGTGTGTGGGTGTGTGTGTGTGTGTAAGTATCACACAATGAGAAATTTGGTATGAAAAATAATTCATGAAGAAATTAGGATGATGGATCAACATATGCATGCCACACATCAAATGTAATCTTTAGAAAGGATTTAAACCTTAGTTCCCTTGGCTCTTTTTATTGTATTTGGACTTTAAGGTGTAGTTAAGATTCCTTTCCATTATCATCAAAATTACAAATTAAAGGTGTCAAGATTTCATAATAAAAATCTTGCAAATTTGGAAAGTTGGAAGCAATATGTGAAACCTCCAAAATTGAAGATGTAAGGTACAACTAATTGGAAAGCTACCCAAAATGGCTTTATATCAATATTCAATCACACCCCCCCCTCCCCCCACCATTCTCCCCCTTCGCAGGCCATGCCTTGGGTGAACAACCACCCACACATGTACCATGGTAAAAACCTTAAATAGTTGATTTACAATTAACCTTGCAATTGGTTTTTGGATTGCAATTGACATTTATGGTTGGAAATTCCTTTAGAGAATTTGTAAATGATACACTAGTAGGATTTTAGGAAAAAACACTATGTTTACAACTACATTTATAGTTATTTTGGATTAAACAATTATGGTCACTAGAGTTGTGTCAGATAGTTGGCTTAACCAATTCAACATGACATGTGTCAAGTCGTGTCCAAAACAACTATGTGTAATGTCCAAATATATATTTAAAAGCATGTAATCATTTTATAGTCATTTAGGACAAATGTAGTCATGTTACAATCATTTACAACACCATGTAGTCATATTATAGTAATTTAGGACCAAGTTTAGAATGTCATTAGAGGGAATTGAACCAACATCTCCATGGCCACAAACAAACTCCTTAACCATCTAACCAATACTTCAACTTGAGATGCATTATGTCATCGCATAAATATGAACATGTATATTTCAAAATTTATGCATATTCATATCATTATTTAATTGTGTAAGTTCATAATAAACAAATTTCACATTTCAATTATATAATCATATTTTATTTAAATAAATATTTTTAATTCAAAATCGAACTTAATTTTTTTTATTCTGATTTTAGTTATAAACTAAGTATTATATATATTATTTATTTATTTATATTTTTTAGTAATTAAGTTAAACTGATTTAATATTTTGGGCCATAAATTATAATTAAATTAAAATTATGAAATAAATTTCTTCCATATTTTTAATTCCATACTTCTATACAAAATTTAATTTTCAAATTTTCAGATGTAAATATATTATATCAATTTAGAATATGTATTTCTAAAATTTTAGTCTAAATTTTTTAATTATCAATATACACATAAATATCACATGATTTAATTTTTCAAAATAAATTTAATTATCATTGATTAAACCTTTACACATGTATGCATGACATTTGTAAAAATAACAAACTAAAATATAACATCTTTATAAATCCTTAAAAAATGATTCCACTTGAATTTCATATACACATGTTTTCATGTAATGCATACATGACTCTTGCCATTACGGTGAAAACATGATCAATTAGACACTTTGTGATACTTGTCTACATAAATGGAAAGTAGCCATAAAATACACCTTCATATAGTAAACTTTAAGATATTATTTATTCCAATGATCCATACGGGCATATTCTTGGATTTTATGCCAATGATACAAAAAAACTACAAGTTTAATGTCCATTTCAGTAGATTTTTCACAACTACAAGTAGATTTTTTAATACTTTTTGGGCATTTGTTTCATAGAAAGTAGGAGAATTATTGGATTTTTCTATTTTCTTGCATATTGGTCCTTTCAAATATACTTATGTGTTTTTAACTTTTACTTTGAAAGTAATAATATATCAAGCTTTCTAATGTAAAAGTATTTTTGAACACATTTTGGCCAATATGTTTCAAAAATACTTTTAACCTACTTTTATTATACCAAAGTTTCCCAAACTTTGTATACAACAAACTATAAACCCACTATTGAGCAACATGATGGTTTGATAATGATTGAAAATGTTTTGACTCTACTTTCTTGCATTTATGTGCAAATATATGATTGCATGAATGATAACTACTTTTTATGTCTAATTGAGCATGCTTTCACCCATTACAAATTGACTTATGAAAAAATTTATGAATTTACATGTTAAATTATTTTTTATGACTTATGATGTCAATTATTATTTACTTTTTTATATAATTCACAATATACAATTATGTGAATTTGATTACATATTTACACTATGAAGCAAAATTGCACATGTTAAATGTAAAGTGATAAACATTAATTTTCCACATCATAGATCTTAAATAATATTATAATTTTTTTCATAGGTAGTTACATAAAATATCAAATCCTTTTAATATTATATGCAATTTCATAATGTTATAGTTATTATTGTTGGTTAGTCACTTTAACAACTTTACATCTTTTAACTTGAAAATGTATAAAATTAAATACATGCCCACATTATCTTAAACATTCATTTCATTAATCCATTAGTTGTAATAACCATTAGATTACAATTACACATATTGCCATATAAGTTAGATAGCTACAAATATGGTTCATAGTTGTTTATTTAGTTGTTGAGGATCACTAGTTGTTTAAGAAGTGATTGCATAGGACATGAATTCTTCTATGTCACCTTAGTTGCATTTTTGGTTGCATTGTTGCAATTACTAATTCATCCATCATTGCCACATGGATTGGGATGACATTTAATTTGCAATTGGTTGTGTGACTATTTTTGTGACTAGTAGAGACATGCACAACTACCTACATTATATAGGTTAAAAATAGGTAGACTTGTATGTAACCCTACCTAGGTTAAACAAATTTAATTTAAATTGGCCTAATAAGGAAACTTAACTTAGCAAGCATAACCTTCTATATAGGTGAAATATAGGTTGCAAATATAAGGAATTGAACAAGTTGAAAGACCTTGAAAGTTTTTAACCAATGCAACACAATCTTCATAAAATAATATTTTGGTCAACCTTTTATTATGAACATGTTCATAGTTACATTTATACCTACCTATTTACTTGTCTATTTATCTAATTACTTGCTTACTTATCTACCTACCTATTTAAATATTTATTTAAATATCTATTTACATATATGATATTACCTAGTTACCTACCTAACTACCTAAGCAACTATGTACTTATGACCAACCCTAAACTTACCAAGGCCTACCTTGGGGCTACCTAAGTTATACCTAAGCTACATAAGGACTACCTAAGGTTTACATAGTCCTACTTAAGGGTTACAAGTCTAGGGGTTACCTAGGCTACCTAGGGGTTACATAAAGTCTACATATGCCTATTTAGGGGCTACTTAGCCCTATTGAATGGTTAATTAAAGGCTCCTTTAGGTCTACTTAAGGCTGACATAAGTTTACGTAAGGGCTACTTAGGGCTAGTATCTACAATGTAAAGGTTACTTAAGCCTATGTAAAGTCTACTAAGTAATAGTTAAATAATACCTATAAGTTATTACCAACATACATTCTACCTCTTTACTACCTACTAATTAAGTTGACTTGGATTAATAAATACGATATTAGTTAAATAGGACAACAATACACCTAGTTTGGTTAATAATGTGTAATCATAAACACATATTACAAATTATATGTGTAATCAAATAATTAAATTATCATTTGATATTAGATGTCATTAAACATATTTAATAGTTGTGTCTTTTCATTTTGCTCTCATCCAATTCATATTGTTCATACGTAGAAATCAAATCACATGTACAACCATAATGTTCATTGGTACCTTGTTATAGTCACACCTCCAACTAAGTATGCTTGCAATATGGGTGTTGAGGGGGTTACTCCAATTTTAGTCACAAATAACAATAGTCATGCAATAATTGCAAATACATGGGTGGAAATGGACAAGATTTGTTGTAGTGAAACTTGTCAAAATATCCCATCTTAAAGCAAGATAAAGCTAGGGTGAACTAACATCTACATTGGTATCTTCACCCTTTTGATGGAGGCTTATTTATGGTCATATTAAACCAAAATATGTTATATTCAAGCTTTAAAACTTTGATTTAGTTTAAACATGCACAACAATGAAATGTGGTTTTTTTCACACAATAGGCCATGATTCAGAATACATGTGGGAGGTAAAGTTTGTGGTTTCATCTATTACAATGTACAATACGACATGCTTATTATGGCATATATTACATTAAAATTGTAATTTAACATTAGTTTGACATTGTGTAATATATGCCATTTAAGGCAAACCCATCCTTGGGTGATACCACTAGGAATCACCTCAAGGAATGGTTAAAGAACTAAAAATGGCCAAATCATTTTTTTGGGCCCTTTCTTTTAAATGTTTTCACAACTATAATTTTTTTTTTCTCATGTTTATCCATTGCATGCTTTAATATATGGCTTGAAGTTTATTTTGGAATAAAAAAATGTGAAATTTTTAAAATTTTATATTCCTAATAATGATGCCCCTTTTTGGAATCAATATTAAGCTATGTAGGGCTATACATAAGCTATGACATAACATTATATATAGGGTATGTAAAGTTACAACTAGGTTATATTTAGGTTATATCTAGGCTATGTATGATGTCTAAGCTTTATGTACATTATGCATAGGCTATATGTATGTTATGCCTAATATACCTAGGCTATGATTACTTAAGTAGTGTGCCTATATAAACCTTATTGTTACAATATAGTACATAGGTTATGTAAACAATGTAAGCTATATATACACCAAGATGACTATTAGTCATGTAGCCATAATCATAATCATTAAGATGACTATAGTCAAATCCATAGCAATGACTAATGTTCTTATGAAACTACATGATTAAATTGGATCTTAATTGCAAAATGTCGTAGTCATAAAAACTATTTTTTCTAGTAATGATGTCCTCAAAGATTTGTATGCATTTGTATGAAAATATAAACCTATCATGGGCGTCTTCAAGTTTGCACCAATTCATATTTTGCATTTAAACATCATTTCTTCCCAATAGGTGTCATAAATGACATCCAACAACCAACCCCAACAAAAAAAACCATAAAATTATACTAAGATTATAAATATAAATATATGATCATTCAAATGAAAGCTCATGAAGCTTAGCTTGTCATTCATTGATGAATTTTTTTGTGAATAAAATTCATCCATTTTTCACCTATAAGAAATATTGAAGTTGTTCAAGAATGTTCCTTGGACACTAGGCTTTTATGAGCTTCATTGAAATAACTTCCCAAATAGATGCAAATGAAAGTAGTTTTTCCAATTATCTTCAATTTATTAAATAGAAATATGAAGTACAACCTTGCACATTAGCTTTTTGAATGATGAGACAAAATAAATGGATATATGTTGTTATTGTAGAAATTTTATTCTTAGGTTTGACATTCCAATGTGGCATATTGTATAAGTGTTTTCTCTCGATATTTTATTGTAGTTAAGATTTACATTAACATATGTAGTTTGAAAGTATATTTTTGGCTTTATCCTTTAATGTTATAGATGGAAAAGGGAAAACTTTAAGATTACCAATTGATATAATCTTTCCATGACCTGTAATATTATCATTAAATGTTATACCCTACATCCAATGGTGTTTTATGAGGGTAATGCCAACTGTGTTTGTGATGCATTCTCTTTGTGGTGCCAAGAAGGCATTTCAAAAAATCAACTTTTACTATGATTTTTTTTGTTATAGTTTTCTAAAAGACTTTTAACTTTTTTATTACAAAAGAAAGAAATGGAAAGTTCAAACCTTTTTACATAGAATTGGACTTTAAAAAGTGGGTGAATCTTCATGCTACAAGATGTGTCAAGTTGTCAAAACATATCCTCATGTCCATGTTATCCACTTTAAGGATAACATAAGGAGACCTGCATCAAAGCATCTAGAGCATCCATCCACCGTAAAAAAAAAGCCTCCATATAATCTTTAAAACCTCTATCCTTGTGATTCATGTATCATACATATCATTAGTGGACATATCTGGTGCATGCAACTTCCCTACAAATTGCTTTCAAAGTGGAGAATAAAATGATCTTGAGTGACAATGAAAAGTATTTCATCCAAGTATTGATTGTAGCATTTTTCACCAAGATATTTTGCACAACTTGAGTCGAGGCTTTCTTGTGGTCCTAAACTGCTAATTTTTTGCATCACTTGTGGGGAAAGTCAAATACCCAGAATACATACGACCCTTTACGTTTAAGTGTGGAGGTCCAAGAGCCCCCTCCAAATACAGTACAGGTCTGTTGCTGTTTCATGTTTGGGATATGGGGACTTGATTATTTTTGGGTTTAAGGATTTTGTTCACCCACAATGATCCCAATGGTAATATCCCTATGTTGTTCCCACATTTCCTACATGTCCTCCACATGTGTTCCTTAATTACATTCTATACTAGTGTGGCCTGTGCCATTGGCCCAAGTGTTACCATGTTTTCAACTGATTTTTCCTTCCATACCCTGGTTTTTTGGAATTAATCTGAATTTTCAGCGGCAGAAATCACTTCAAAATCAATATCTCCCACATTCTGAATCCAAGTCTTACCAAATAAATTCCATTAAATTCTGCTCATCAAGATCTTTCCAACAACATCAAAGGCACATTCCAATTCTTCCAAAATTTTCAGCTAAGATTTAATTTCATTTCCAGTGAAGAAATCATTCAATATTCTAGAACTTTTGCACCGCAAGTCCAAACGCCATGAAACCAAGCCCATGCACCCCTCCTCCTTGAGAGCTTTCCAAAGAGATCAAGAATGCAATCTGAAACATCCCAGTTTGGTGGATCTCATTGGTACAAACAAAACAAACCACCTTCCTTCATAGATATATGATTTGCCAAATGTTCCCCCATATTGTTCCCACAGTTTTGTGTGGGACTATTTTATCACAGTGTACTCAAATGAACACTTTGTTGTATAATTTGACATCCTTTGACACCTGAGATTTGGATCTTCAAAAGTCACTAAATCAATGAGATGCAGATCATGGGCTCAATGCAACTTCTTTGTGTTTCGGCATAGTGTGACCCCAGAGATACTTCAATTTTCAGGAACAAAGATAACTTATTACCATGGGCCCCCATCATATTGTCACCTGTGACCACTTGCAACTGGAGCAGGTACTTGGGATATCTGTTGCTTGGCCATAGTGTCCTAAATTGACCGTTTGTGGGAGCCCAGCAGAGCAAGGGAGGAAACTAAGTACAAAGTGCACGGAAAATATGGAAGAAGAGACAAGCTGTGAGTTAGGTACTTATTCTTCTTACTACCCACCTTTGGTGCACTCGCTTGCACGTTCTCACAAAGAAAACACAGTTTCTGAACAACAGTAAATTCCAATTTGTAGAAAGCACAACAATTATGAGCATTGATTCACGCCCTAGAATTATGACATTTTAGACCAGTGATTTTTTTGACAATTCTTATTGTCTGAAGTGGGGATATTCCTGGGAAAAAGATTTTTTTTTACAGCACATTCAACTTTTTTTTATTAAAAATTCTAAAAAAATTTGCCAAATTTTTTATATCACAAAACTGGAAAAACCTCTAGACTTGTCAAACAGCAAAAGGAAGGGCTTTGTAGATTTGGGGATGGGGAAAGAGTGATAGGATGTCCCAATTTCCAGAGTCCAAATGTGATCCGGACATATGGGGTTTACTTTGTTGGCCTCTGTGAAGAAGGTAGATGATGATGTTGTGTTTTGAGCACGGCACCCCATTAGCCAATCATGAATCGAAGCTGGTGGCAATGTTCCCCCAACTTTTTTAATCAACAACAATTATTTCATCCACAATGTTTTGAGTTGCTGCAATATTGGTTGGCTGGTCGGTTTCATTCCATACCTTCAGCTATGGATCCAACAACCCTGAAAAATTCCCACCTTATTGAAAGTTGTTCATTCCCAGGCTTTTTTCTTGGGGGCCCCAATTTGCTGATAAACCGTAGGCATTGTTGTTGTACAGTGCCTCCTAGTGCCCTAGCTACGCAATGAAGAACAAAAACAATAGATAAAAACTCTCCATTCCAACAACTTGAAGAACGCCCTAAAACAAACTATTAATCCTTAAGACATTCACAAACCCAAAGCGTGCCGGCCTCTCCAAACTTCCACTCAGAAGAGCTTCATTTGCAATGTTAACAGAAAACATGAGCAACTGGTCACTTGTTTCAACACAATATTATACCACATGGAAGACCAGGAATTTGCAATCCTTTGCTCAGGGTTATTCTTTTTGGGGACAAGTGTGGCTGGGTTTTTCGATTATTTTTATTTTCAGCTTTACTTCTTTATGGAGCTTCCATCATTCCACAATCTTTGTTTGACCAAAATTACACCCCATAGTTTGGCAAGGTCATCAGGTGTGTGACAAATATAGTTGTATGAAATTGTGTGCAAGCTTAGGAATCCTGTGTTTTCTTGTAATTGGCTGTGTGCCCATTTTTCAAGGCTCTACCTTGGTGGGCAACAAGTTGTACACTTTGTGATTAATAATTTATTTATATACCTGTGGAACTCAGCATTTCTGGGCGAGTTTTTGACACTTGGCGACAAATAATATCCAGTGCAAACTCATACAAAAGATTATTGTGTAGATAATGTGCAACAGTAGCCAGAGAGGAATTTTTTTTTCTGATGAGGCCATATTTGGACAATAGGTTCCAGCAGGTTGCCAAAATATAGGAGGATTCTTAAACTGTTCTACTTTCCTCTCTGACCTGTAGCCAAATTTTGGTTAATTCCTCCAGTAGATGACTGCAAATGTGGCTATATCGCAAAATTGTTTTAAAAAAATTTAATGAGAAAAATCCTCCACTGAAACTTGGCAAGAGCTCAAGAAATTTGATGGGTTTGCCCACCATTGGAAGGTGGGCTGCAGCTGTTTAGGCCGAAATTGCCCAAAAAAGTTTAGTTGCACTTTTGAATAACCGGGAGCTTATGAGATCTGAAGCAAACTTAGCAAATCTCTGATTCTTTTTAACACCTCAGAAGAGAGAAATGGCCCAGCCGTCCATCCCAAGGGTCCCAAGGGTCCACAGCCGATGTCCACAGATGTCCAACTCCACACAAACAAGGGGGTCATGGAAGGACGGGAGAAAACGCCACAGGCAGGCCACTCATTACCCCTTCAAAAATGGACGTAGCCCACCTTTTGTTCGTGTTGTTTTGTTTTGTCTGCATGCTGCATTTAGGGCAAATATGACAATCCTGGGTCTATTCATTAGGCTTCTTTGTCTTTCCTCAATATAAAATGCATGTGTGCCGTGCATACCATTTTGGGTTTTCCTCAACACAAAATGTATGTGTGTCGTGCCGTACATCCCATTTTGTCTATCCTGAATATAAAAATGTGATAAGATGTGGGTGTGTACCGTGCATCCCATGACCCAATTGGGGCCCAATCACATTTGAAAGCATGATGACTGAAAGAAAGATACTTAAAAACATGTACCTACTCTCCCTTTTTGCATTGTATGTTATACTTGTGGGCAAGACTCATTGGGGGCTGTAGATTCTACTACTGTAGAATGGATGTAGACACACCAGTTGCGGTGACTGGGGCTGGGGGGGGGGGGGGGGGGGATGGAGTTAGGCACTCTTTCCCTTTGGCCCTATATTTGGGGGGTTTTAGGACGTTCAATTTTCTCTGATTCTTTCAATTTTTTCCTTTTTTCCCTTTGGAAGTTTCATTCCCAAGTGTCACTAGCCCCAAAGGAGAAGAGATACTCAATTGGGTATAGTTTGAGAAATTTCATCCATTTTCCTTTTTCCTTTTGAAGCAAAAACCAGGGCATTATTTAATTTTTTCCACCTTGTGAAAGATGAAGATTGAGTGTTAGGAAATTTCAATTAGGCTGGTAATTGTAAATCAGCAGTACTTTGGTTGGACAATGAGTAGATAACTCATAGAAGGGTTAGCTAGACAACGAAGGCTCATGGATAGAAAGCTAAGCTGATAATCATAAGACTATGTTGAATGAAGTTAGTTCCAATAATGTTTGATAGAGAATTTCTTTTGTTCTAACTCTATAAATAAAATATATAAATAGAGAAGACTAGTGTGAACCCGGTGCATAATGCACCCCGTCGATCCCCCCACCTGGTCTTTCGCATTTCCCACTCTGGTTCTAAACGGTGACGAACTCTTTTAGGAATAGAAATTTCATGCAACCAATGGAAGGCTCAAGGGTGCACTCAAGGTGCCTTGCTTTTATTTCTTTTAAATTTTGGGAGGAGGGGCAAGGGGGGGGGAGGGTTTCTTTTCATTTTTCTTTGGTTCCCAATGTGTTCCCCAACATAATATTACAATATGTTCTTTCTCACTTCCACCTATTAAGACCCTTAGAACCCCACCCCCACCCCCTCCCCCCTCCACGAAAAAATAAAAAATCATGACCAAATGTTCCACAGGGAACGAGCAGTGATTTGAAGAATCTTCCAGGCACTGCCCAATTTTTGTCCACACAGATAGACAGCCAGACAGACACGTCCAAGAAGGCATGTTGAACACGAAAACCACACCCTGTTCACACGGATTCAAAATATACCGTCTCGGACAAACTGACAAACTTACTGAATTAATATATAAGATAGTGGATCCCCAATGGAATAATGAGAGGAGATTTTTTTTTAAAGTCCTATGGGTGTGTATGTATGTGTAATAGGAAAAATTGCATGTTCCTTTTAATTATACTATACAATGCAATGAATATGAGTTAGTTGTTCTTCTCAAATGCTTGTAAGCTATGTTGTGATTGCCAATGGTATGTTGATAGGAATTGAATGTAACATTTATACCTCAAATGGTAGAATAATGAAGATATCAATAATGTTCAAGTCGTATCCAAACCAATAGGTATTGATTTATTGTATTAATTAATTTACAAGATGAATTATTAAACCTCAACACAAAAGTATAGCTAACAAAGCAGTATTCACTTCTTTTCAAAGGTGGGGATTGAAGAGGAGAAAGAAACATTGGAAGTTATTTATTTAAAAGATGGACAACGACATTGCCTTACTTGTGAAGGTGGACAAGTAGAAGGAGGTGTTTACCAACCACAAGTAATGAGAGCAATGCAACTTAATTTTCCATCTAAGGAGCATAAGTGCTTAAAAGCCTTTGAGGTTTGGAATGTTAAAACAACTTCAATACAAGGCAAAAGGGCTTCCATATACATGTGGTGGAAATTTCTTGCTTATTACAAGTATTCTATGCTTGGTGGAGTGGACATGATAGATTGGACACTCTCATCTCTTCAAAGACATTTGATAAAATTGGATAGATTGAGTCCTCTTGCAAAAAAAATGGTTTTTAAAACTTGAAGAATCAATTTCAACAACAATCTACAACCCACAAAAAGACTTATCATGCAATTGTGGATTAACATTGCAACTTCAAACAACATTAAACAACGCTAACCATTATAATAAAATGACTTATATTACAAATGTTGGAGGAAGATAATATGACAAAATCTACCATGGGTGTCAAAAAACCTTCAACAAAATAATCTAGTTGGCTAGCCATAATGATGAACAAACCATTAATTGTTATTGATTGGTCAACGTGTGACATCTATATGTTGCTTTAATGTCTATTGTCCAAATTTTATTATTTGTTGGGGGAAGAGAAAACATTAAATAACTTTAAATTTGGATGTGATGAAATTAGAGATATATTTATGATATAATGAACTTAATATGGGGATGATGGATTTACAAAGGTCTTTGTTGAAATGTTGTTTTTCTTACAAAATTAAAAGCAAAGGAAGTCTATTCATATTCCAAGGCAATGTGAGGAAGTTGATTGATTCTATAACATTTCCAAAAGTTCCCCAAGAGTTTCATAAGCTTTTAACATGAGATAATAGGTCATACCTATGGTGAATTTTGATCCTTTGCATACCTCATATGTTTGCCCTAATGGGGTCACCTAGAAGGATGTGTTAGCAACCAAAATCTAGTTTAGGTCGCGTATTATGTAATATATGGAAGCTATTTGAATTCAATAATCACACTTGGTAGATACTAGTGTTGGTTTGGTATCAACTTATTTTGATACCAATTGGTACTTGTATTGGCACATTTTTTTAAAATTGATACCAGTTTAGTATTCATATTGATCATTTTTTTAAAAATCAATACCAACTTGGTATGTTATTAAATTCTATATTGATTTTGGGCTAACATATCATGGATATATGCCTAATATATATAGTGGTAATAAGACCAATATGAGATTAGTATTATCTCAAGTCACAACTAGCTAATACTAGTATTAGACTTAGGTCATACCAAATTGGTCTAGTATTTGATATTAATGTTCATACCACTATTGATACCAATCTTTGACCCTATGTACCAAATGAACACTATTACATACCTAGTTAAAATTTGAAATATCAATGTAATAAAATATCAAACAATTATGTTGTTTCCACAAGTTTTGGGTATACTAGTGGAAACCCCTTGATAAAGTTCCCAATTATGTTATCACAAGATTTTCATCAGGATGATTCAAATCTTTAAAAATTCTCTATGCAAACAACCATTTCATTAACTATGCAATCCCAATCCATAATTTATTCATTCATCTTACTCAAATAATTCATTGACATATCAACAAATTGTTCATTGCATACCCATCAAGTTTTGAAATAAAAGGGTTGATTCCATACTAACAATGGTGAATGTTCAAAAAAACCACATGAATTAAAAAACCTCCAATTAGTAAGTTATGTATTTTTGCTTGAACTCTTGTTAAGGTTTGTTTGAAAAGTGTTGGTTTTGAGTTTAGTAAACTCGGTGGATGCAACATGGAGTGATACAACAATTTTGGAAGAACAATGCATCGTTAATATTTGAAAGTTACCTATTATGACTTATAACACAACTATGCACTTGAGATTGAAACTTAGACAACATGAACGAAAAGGTTTTTTTTTAGTGCAATAATTTTATAACAATGATGATCACCTTGCACAATCAATTTTCTATATTTCTTGCACAATTTTCTTATTTGAATCTTTCTTTTGCTTCCATCTAGAACATGGTAGGCTATTTTCCTATTGTTATTTCACTTCCCTTCTTTTTCCTTCATTGTCTCTACCAATCTCTCCATATTTGAGTGGATACTTTTTTGTTACTAAACCCTTAGTGTATTATTGGTCTCAAAGTTACCTACTTTTTGGTAGGTGTGGAGGGCATGGGTGTGGTAAACTAAATAAATGGGTTTAGGGAGGTACTCATGCAAAAATGTACAGGAGTTCAAGTGGTGTTGAAGCATAGGGGGTTGTATGAAAGGATAGATGAATTTTGTACTTGTTTGTCTTGTGCGTTTCAAATTTCATGTTCATTTTTTTGTTGTTCCTCTTTGGTATTGGTGTCATAACTACTCCAAGTGAGTAAATGCATAAAAATGTGGCTTATTTCTTAATTGAACTCTTTAATTTGGGACTGTTTTATGAGTTGGAATTGCATTTGCAACTTCTTGCTTTGAAATTGCAAGCAATGGTGATTTCTTCGTTTGTTGATGAATCATGTTCATTTTGTCTATGAGTGCCTTGAGTACTAATAGCTATCAATTTTTTGGAGAAAGTTTGAGATTTGAGGGAAAAAAAAGTGCAAGACATGCACTTGAATTTTTTTGTGAATGAACTTAGCAAATGCCAACCTTACTCCCTTGTTCTGCTAAGAGTAGAGTATGGACTTGGTGAAATTTTATGAGTTGAATTTTTCTTTTCCATTGATTTAACATAACAAGCAAATACCAACATCACAACACGACCATCACCACTAATCTTTTGTATTTTGTCTCATTTACAGGTATGGCTTGTCGACAGTGGTCACTTGACTAAACACCATCTACACAATCAGATTCAAAGAACAAATTAAAAAGTGTAAAAATGGCAAATTTTTTGAGACTAAGAAAACTATTGCATATAACTGGTGGTTTTTATGTTAATATAGCCAATTAAACCATAACAAACCCTCAAGAACAAAATATGAAAGAATTGGAAAAGGACAAGTTTATTAAAAATAGGGGAAAAAATAATGATGATAATAGGTTTTTTGGATCATGAGTTTTATGAGACCCAAAACCACAATTTTGAACTAAAAAATTCAACAACCACACAACATTGCTTCAACCAAAATTGTGAAAGCCAATGGAATTCTTTGACATCATTAGATAATCTAAATCTAAGATGACCTAGTTCAAGATGTTTACATATTTTAAATGTGCATTGTTCAAATGAACTTTTTATCCATATGATTAAGTTGTGGATCATATATTGTCATATGTTGATGAAATTCAAGTTTCCTTTCATTAATAGACATAACTTAGGAAAAACTGGGATGTGTGTAGTGCACGTCATTTAAGGACATCCACATTAAAGTAACCTTATTATAAACATGGGACAAAAGGTGGGAGAACCTAGTATTAGCTTCTGAAATGTGAACAAAAAAGGTTTTGAAGATGAAATTGGGGGTTTGAATATTGCAATCATGTGAATTACAACAATAGGAGTCAAATGGACAAAAGTGGTCTTGGGTCAAGTTGTGCAACCTTTTGAAAGATTAACTTCTACATTATTATTCTTTTTACTTTTATTTTACTAATGGTTAGTTTGTAAACCACTAAACCAATATGTGAGCAAAGAGTTACATCCCAACTCCTAATGGGCAGAGGCAACAAACAAATATCCTTCATGTGCAAAAACCCATTGTCACAATATTCATGCTAGAACTCAATTGACAAAAGAATCAGAAGAAACATCACAACAAAACTTGAGAAATGAGAATAAACAAGTGTTTGGTGATCAATAGAAATGGCATAAAACCCACCCACTTGCTCTCAGGGCATGGCTTTTTAATTTCGTAACTACAGGTCTAAAAGTTTCTGATATATTAACCATGGTTCTCAAAAAAATAAAAACCATCAAATATCTTTCCATAAACCTGAGGTTCATTGCTGGTTCTTTCATGACAGCCGCCAATTCTTTGAGGGTTTTGAAATAAATGGACTCAGAAGGTTGTTAACAAAATCAAATACCCATCCAACACTGATATAAACTCTATTGAAACAAACATAAATCATGGTCATTGGAATCATTTGAATCATCAACTCGGGACTTAAATGAATACAATGGCACACTCTTTGACACCACTCCATCCAACTGGCAACTGTCAAGCATTGCTGAACTTGAAAAATCCTCCAAATACATACCTCCCGAGAGAGTTGTTCTTTGGAAGATTTGCCTTTCTGAGAGAAAGGAAGATAAATCTAGAATGGAGTGTCCTCAAACAATCAACAAGTTCCAACACTTGCTATTTCATGGAGCTTTGGGTGTTTCAATCCCCCCCCCCCCCCCGGTATGAAATTTGAGCACTTTCAACTTCAACACTGGAGCTTATGAATGTGATTAATGCATCTTTGCCCAACTTAAAAGAGACTTAGTTGTTGGGCATTAGAGACTACAAAACAAATCAGCACCACAAATCTCCCCCACCCAATCTCCTAATGTGCTGACAAATGCAGCTAAGCAACAATACATCCACAATTTGACTCTGATTGTAAAGCTCTCTCAAATAGTTCAGTATGGTCAAGACAAGTATTGGGAGGTTATCAAAAACAGGACCAGACCTCCGGCAGTTATCAGGGTCATTCTTAGGGTTCATAACCAGAATTCTCAAAAAATCAAAGAACTGATTTCATTTTACATATATATTAAACACTGTTCTCTAAATTTTGAAAAATCAAATAACTGCACAAGACTGGATGAGACTATTTTCCAGCATCAGGCAATATAATATCACGACTCATGAGACCCTTCTCCATTGGTAAAGGTTACCAATGAGCAAACCTTATGTGTCACCATGATCAATCACCTTATTGACACCGACATATTGACACCTGAACAATGCCTTTGGCCATTAAGAAGTATTATTGGTGATGCAACGGTGCTTGTTGGCCCTCACATACATTTCTGGACTCACAAAGTAACACACCATCACCCTCATGATCAACAGCAGTGACTAGCTGCCATTGCCCCATCACTGACTTCATCAGCTCCAAATGGGGAGTGTACAAAAGTATATACTAATAATAATAGAGTTATCCGCAAGTACCACAAACTGGGGATGAATTAATTTGAGACGCAACTGCTGCAGCTACATTTTAAGGACAAAGGCTCACAAACCCTTGTCATAGGCAAACATTTGTCTGGCTGCACTCAGAAACAAGCAGCATCCTTGGATACGGCAGCTCCAAAAAGTCAGCAACATGCTGATGGTTCAAATAGTTCCCATAACACATCTAGACAAAGTGGGATACTAGTCTCCTAGTTTTAAGAAGACATAAAGTATTTGCATTGATGTGAACAGAGGCCTTTTGCCCACCAAAGCAATGAGAATTCCTTAAAACATTGTACACCAGGACTACAATGCACAAAACTTGTTCTAAATTATATCATTGTAGGAATGGGACTATGATGTATCAAATCCCTTGATCAATGTTCCTAAGATGCACAATAGTTCTCTACAGTACATTCAAACTACAGTCTGGACTCTATTATTCCAGTAACCACAGAATATGACAAAGAAATAGGAAGCCTCCGATTACTTTGCTGAAAATGGCTCTTTCTTGATAGGGTACTACTAACTTTGAAAATCATTGCTTTAGTTACTGGGAAAGCTCAATCATGTGCATGACTAAAACATAAGTCAGGAAGCAAGTAGGAAAGCAGCACATACTAACAAATGTGAGGATCCTTATGCTTACAAATCAGGAAGGGGGAAGAGGAGAAAAGCACATACAGGACAACACGAACAACAATCAGAAACTTGCAGTTGCAAGTATGCTGGCAGCCATTGTCAACTTGCTCCCAACTGATCAATTTGGCATAATCCTCTTGATCTTTAGCAAACACCCTTTTTCTAGTGGAAGAAACCACAAGTCACTTGCACCATCCCATGTTTGGCCTGCAATATACATCAGCCTACACATACACATGACAAAAAATAGCAAGCTTCCAAAACTGCAACTACTTCCATCTGCAAGCTCATTAACACCATAAGGATTGATCCAATGAAGACTTAAGCTAGAATAGCTCCTGGGCTTTGGATGTGTGCAAGACTTTGGACAGATAAGAATCATGGCAGTAATGCTCACAAGAGAGTGAAACATGTACCTTCATTGTATAATTCAGAGAAAGGATGGGAGAGTACCTCTCTGACTCTACAAGATGGTACAAATAGTGCTTTGCCAGAACAATGCTCAATGTAACTAACAGGTCCTGGTTTGTCAAGTTGGTAACCAAACTGAAATGCAAAATTCTCTACCCGGAAATCAGATGAAAAAAAGGAAAATCTTGCACCTATAATTCCATGCCACTTGGGTGTTTTTTTATTTGGAGAGTAAGTCCTATATAAACATAGGGAGGATCATTGAAAGATAATTTTGAGTTAGTAAGATTTGCCATACTGCTGAGCTTGGGGGCTCTTTACATAGTGTTGACATTCAGATGAATCGACCAGCGGTAAACCATGTTGCTGTTGGGCTGAGCTTGGGGGCTCTTTACATAGTGTTGACATTCAGATGAATCGACCAGCGGTAAACCATGTTGCTGTTGGGTTGAACTGGAGGTGGAAATCAGACACTTTCTGTTTGAGATGAGTTCCATTTGGCTTTAACAACTGCAATTTCCTCAACATCTGCTCGTGCGTATACTAGAAAAAACACAGGAAAGCACCCTGCGATTTTAGGCTTACCTTTTGTAGGACAGAGAGAACAAGGTGATAAAGCAAATGGTGGCAACTCTTTTTGTCCTCAGCACACTTGCATCACTTACGATACTCATTCACGAAAATTGACTCCTTCTGCCATCTGCCGACTGTTCTGCAGCTTTAATGTTAGGGCAATGCAAACCTTGGAACCAAAGGTATGTGCAGCAGAATATTGGACAGCTGACATGCTGAGCTCAATCTCCAAAACAACTCAGAAGTTTGACTCTTTCTGCCATCAACCCGGCTGTTCTACAGCTTTAATGTTAGGGCAACGCAAACCTTGGAGTCAACTGTATGTGAAGCAGAAAGTTGGGCTTCGGATAGGGTTGAATAACTTACGATAGCGAGGAAAGAAGAAATTCGACATTTGCAATAGAGAATATGTTCAGCACTCAAAAACAACAGCAAAGCAAAACCCTAAACTCTAAACACGAAGTACCTCTTCTTCATTCATCCAAGGGAGGCATGTCTAGGCTGGACGTGTGAGACTTGGCCACAGGATCCGCTTTGGCTTTCGGCTGGGGAGCAGGAGCAAGCTTCGTCTTGTCGCTGCTGGAAGATCTGTCACTACAACCACTGGCAATATCTGCAAAGGAGAGTGCAACCCAGATATGTGTATAATGAACAGATGTGTATGCAATGCAACTCCGACAGTTTGCGTGAAAGGATATATATGTGTATGGGTTAGTGTCTTATGCACTTCATAGGAGTCCATCCGCACAACAACTCCTTCTAAAACATGTCACGTCTATGCCTCACATCGAGTATGATGTTATGTAACATTTTGCTTGTCCATTCATACAGAGGATGGAACCTATGTACTGACAACTAATTCTATACTAACAGCCTAACATTTTTTAATCATCACTCACACATCAATGATGTTTTATGTACGAATGTACGCACTTTTGCAAACGTCCATGCTCTCCGTTGAGGTTTTTGTTCTTGTGTTTGCAGCAACGTCTTTGTCCTCACGTATCAACATCACACTCCATCGTCAACACAAGTAAGTTTGCTCTAACTTTAGTTTCCTTCCCTCAATATATATGTAACACTAAACTTTTGTTTCGAAAGTGTGCGTTGTTTGCAATGTGCTTCAATTGCTCTAAGTTTGTCTTGAACTTTGTTGGTTCGTTGTCTTTTTTTTTGAAGTCATTTGTCCTCTTTGTGACAATCACCACAAATTGTTTCCATGCTCATCCTTCTTCTTTCTCTAAGGTCATGGTGAAATGCTTCAATGTGCATTCTTTTGTTTTCTTTGTGACAATCACAACAAACTACTTTCATGCTCATCTTTCTTTTTTCTCTACACTTGCATTAAACTATTTCAACGTTCATTCTTTTCTTTTATGCGACAATCATAGTGAATTGCTTCAACTACTCTTAGTTTTGTTCCTTTTTGTTTTAACAATCATCCTCTTCTTTTTCTAAGCTCGCAATATTGATTTGACCACTCTTAGTTTGAAGTCTTTGCTTGAAATTTTGAAATTCATTTGTTCAATTTACAAGTAGTCAAAACTCAAGAACCAAGGGAAGATTTTTCTTATTCTCTTCAAAATGCTCCTTGTTTTCATAGGTTGTGGAAAATGTGGTATTTAAAAGTTCCATTGCATCTTCGACAGAAGTTCACACACTTGCAAGAGGATTAAAATAGATTAGTGCTTCAAAGCTTTTTAAGAGTAGTGAAATAGGTGCAAAATAGAAGAAAGGAGAAGGAGGAAAGAAAAGGAAGGAGGAGGGAAGGATTGCTTTGTTTGCAAGTAGGGAACATTAGTAGTAAAAAGCAGCCCAAACTCCAATTTATGTTACCTAAACATTGAGATAAAGGACCTTTCATGGGATTGCTTCACAACGTTGCCTTTTTTTTCAAAATCTATGTTTTTTTAGATTCAATGTTACATTAATTATCCATATTGTCTTAACATTAACTTATTGTTTCAACTACAACATAGGCGACTATGTCATTATGTGTGTTAATTAACACCTTTGGGATGAATTGGTGAAAAAACACGTCTTTCAACATTGAATGGTCATGCATTTATCATTGATTGTGATTAGAACTTTAGGTTTTTTTTTTTTTTGCTCCACTTTGGACTAGGCCTTTAAGAATCCAAAAGTTGAAGAAATGCAAAATCAACATTTAGAAATTTGAGAGGCCTTGGATAGGCATTTCTTACAACTTGAATCATTGAACTTTGAAAATGATAACCTTTTGAAAAGTTTGTTTTCATTACACTATGTCACCAAACATTCAAAACACATTATTCTATATGTATGTAAATTATAATTCATTCTTATAACTTGTTAATGAATGTTTTTAAAAATTTCCAAATGCATATTATGCTTGGAATTTTTTAATTATATTTATAAATATAAAAAACTAATTTTTCTTAACTCAATGTGTAGAAAATTACATAATTTTTGCAAAATGTGTTGAAAGTACTTTGTTGAACCTGATTTATTAAATTTTTAACTTGTGAAAACAATGTCCATGTCACATTTGATACATTCATGTAGTTTTTTAATTCAACGTCAACAAGTTTCACATACTTTCAACATTCCAAAATGAACAGTTTTAAATTTTTACACAAATGGGATTCAATTGGGACTAGTTTCCTGGGATGTTTTAGCATGCTTGGACCAAACTATAATGCATTTGGTGCAATTTGTAATCATCCCCATTGTAATTCAAAGCTATGAAAGGTTAATTGTTATTTAAGAATATTAACTAAATAAAAATTAATCATTAGATAAAATTAATTTATTATGAATTTTACTAATTTATTAAGTAAGTATTAAATCAGTTTTAATAAATAATTAATAGTAACTAGACATTTTAATTGTTTAAGAATTTTTTATTTTTTATTCATTGCTTGACTAGATATTTACTAATTAGTAGTCATTAACTATTAACCATAACTTTTGAATAACTAGTTGAATAAGATTATTGAGATATTTCAAAACTAATCAATTATTTCAGAATTAATAAAATAGGGAATAGTAAGATAATTAGTATATGAATAATTACTCAAAAATAATAATTTATCTAACTAATTATTCACAATAATCAGTTATTTCATAGTAATTAAATATTAAATAATAGTTAGTAAATTATTGCGAAATCATTCATTGATAAATATAAAATATTGATTATTTATTTATAAAATTATTGACTTCTTGATATAAATTAAATAATTCTTAATTAACTAAATATTATTGCACGTTTCTTAATTTAAAATAAATTAATATGAATAAGTCATGAACAATGATTAATTAGTGTGTCAATTTATGAATTAATATCAAATTATCAACAAAAAGTTTTGAAACAACTAATAAATAATAATTGATTATGTAATTAGTTGGTATTAGTTTAAATATAATTAATTGATTAAATCAATTTATTTATTTTTTTAATAATTAATAAAATATTTGACAATAATAATAATTTATCAATAATGAATGTTTGTTTAAAACAATGATTATATCATATTAATATGACCTCATTACTATGATTTAATCATACTTTAATAAATATGGTATATTTTTAAATGAACCATCAAAATGAAAAATGAAAATTTTTCAATCCAATATGCACACAATATGGGCAAATATATGTTAATATACCTTGAATAAAATCTATATAATATACTTTTAATGTAATGCACAAAACCCTATTGTACATTAAATGTATATGCACATCGTAATAATACCCAAATTACAATTAATTTTGTAACTAAATGAACATAAAAACCTATTCTAAGATGAAAAATCCATGAAGCTAATCAATATGGAAAGATGTGTAATTTAATAATCGCACCATAGTCACAAAAATAGTTGTAAATTTAAAAGATGGTGACTAATTGTAAAAATGATAAAAAAAATTGCAAATGATAAATAGTTGCATGTAGTTGCAAGTTAAATGATTACATATTCCAAGATTTCTTGTAGTGACCAAGGCTAAGCTAACATAAACTTAGGTTAACCAACATTAAACCTAGTTGGCTAACCAAGGTTAATATATAAGTTAAACCTAGGTTACCAAATTAAACCTAGGTTGATCAAAACTAAACTTAAATTAAACTTAAGCTAACCGAAGTTAATTATCAAAATTAAACCAAAGGTAATTGAAAGTGAACTAAATTAAACCTAAGCTAACAAAGGTTAAACCTAGCCTAAATCTTAACTTATCAAAGCTAAATTAATATAAACTTGGGTTAACCAACACTAAACCTAGAATAATTTTAGTTGAACCTAGGTTAAGCCTAGGCTAAAATTGGGTTAACCAACATGAATCCCAAGTTCTTTAATGTTAGTCAATCTAGGCTAAACATAAGTTAACCAAAGTTAAATTAAATAAAACCCAAGTTAAACTTAGGTTGACTAAAATTAAACCTAGGCCAAATCAAAGTTTATCAAGGCTAAACCTAGGTTAACATAAGTTAACCAAAGCTAACCAAGCCTAAACCTAGATTAATTTAGCATCAACTTTGGTCTCTCAATCAAAAACTAGTAAGGCACTATTGAATCTAATTTCAAATTGAAATATTGATAAGTAAATAATTAATTCAATTTTTTTTAAAATCATGCCATGTGTGAAACTCGTGTTATGATGGTAACTAAAATTATGACATTCAAGTTTTCATCACAATGAAAAACAATTTCACATAATATGTGTAACTAATGTCATGATGCAAAATAGAAGAAATAATATTGGTAATAAGAATGAATTATTATGCATGAATGGATACACATATGTAATGACATTAATAATGGATAAGATGTGAAGAAAACCATTGGAACATTTTTTTTAGTTTGGCCAGAAGATTAATTTGTCATCCATGAATGGATACACATATGTAGTGATGTTGATAGTGGACAAAGACATGGAAAAACCCACTATAACATTTTTTGTGGTTTAAGAACAAAACTTTTGTTATCTTTTTTGAATTACCAAAAAATATAAATTGGGATTTAAACTTCCATTATAATGAATAGCATAATGAACATTGTGACACCATTCATTCGTTTCCAATAACTAGTGCAAATTTTACTATTTGTGAACATAAACCCAAGATTACAAATTATGATAAAGTCAAGCATCAGTTGCATGGCAAAAGGGTTCAAAAAGATAAGATTTTTTGTTGGTCTTTTTTCATTTTGACAAAAATTCACCACCAAAAAAATTGCTATGAATCGTTTCTAAAATGTAACCAAATTTGACCAATTCTTCTTGTGGATGATCAACAATGTGGCTACATCACACATTTGATTTTTTATAAAAAAGATTATATTCAATAAAAAAATAAGGGTGTAACACAAAAATAATTTTAAATAATTTTTTATTCTTTTGAATATCCACATAAATATTTTTTTCTTGACATTTTGGTCACTTAAGCTTTTAAAGCTTTTGTGTTTCATTTAAGTTAAGGCTATGTGAATTTAAAATAATATGAAAGCATCAAAAGGAATTTAACAAACCACAACTTTTACATTTGAAAAAATGTATCTATATGTTGATTTAAAGTTATGTTGCATACATATTTAGCATTCACAACCCATGGGTTTTTTTGGGCAAATTTATTTTTAGACAATGAAAAATAACATTAAAAAAATTGTGATTTGAGGGATTTTTTGCCATTTTTCAAAATAAATAAAATAAAATTAACCACATCTAAACCTAAGCACTTCCTTAATTAATGTTTGATACTTTTGTAAAAATGGTACAACCCACCTAGGACAATCACCATTTAATTTTAACTAATGTTGGGGCATTTGAAAAACAAAACCATACTCACAACAAGGATTAACCAATATCTACCTAATGATGGGTTTGTAATCTCCTTTTTGGCCTTTAACAAAAGGAAATTCAATTTGGAATGTCACTTGTTATCCATCTTGTTGTAGCAAATGAACAAATTTATTTTATACACTTCCCATTATTTGTTGTCTTCTCCTTTCCATTGGTTGCCCGACCAAAGAAAAGTTTATCCTATGTCCACAATTTAATTTCAAATACATTTGATCCATCTTTTCCCTTAATGTCCACATATTTTCTCTTATAAAACATTTTTTTTAACTACAAAAAAAGGGGAAAAACAACAATGAACACCAATTGCAACACTTTCAAAATGAGGTGCACACATTAATGTTCATGGGTGTGAATATCTAATTTTATCATTTCAATTTTCACTAACAATACATCATACTAAGTCATAAAGGCTTAACTAAAATTAAGTTCAAACACCACCATGATTACAAATAGCAACACACATCAACATTCAAAGTAATTCCTACTAACACCACATATTTACAACCACCCTCCCCTATTTACTTTTAGGTGAACAAAAAATCAAAGTTATAAAGTTCCAAACCAATTATCTCCAAAGAAAGTTTAAACTTTAAAAAGAAAACCAAAACTACAATACCTTTTTGTCTCTCCTCTCCACCTAAAACCCCACAATTTTTATCTTATTCCACCAAAGAGGTTGAAAGAAAAAATAACTTTCAAAACCCACCCTCCTTAAGATTTAAACAATGTCTCCATTGATTACTATCCAAAACTTGTGCTCATGGGCAAGGTGTGCGGACATTTAATCAGCATATAATTTATATGGTGTATGTATTAAATATTAATACCAACCCAACTAATGGAGACATTTTTAGCCTATTATCACTCCACTTGTCATTATCCAACTACTATTGAGACCATTATCAAAGTTGTTGGCACATGAATAATAATTTTGAAACCCCTCTCAAATTGGAACCAAGAGGAGTTTCCTCCTATTCACATATCTTCAACTATGTTATTCAACTTGGTACAGAAGTAATCATAGTTTTTGTTAATGGCCTCAACAATATATAGGATTCAAATTTAACCCATTTAGGCCCCCTTGACCATAAAATGTTTAGCCATATCATATGATGTTTACTTTCTAATAGTGACACGATTCAATATTATCCTATGCAAACTTAAAACAACACTAAACTTGTATAGCTTCTTTAACCAACTATTTATTAAAATATGACAAGGTTAAGTTTGTCCTCAAAATCAAGAGATTGCTCCCAAATACAAAGTCAATGATTTTGCTACTACATAGTTTACAACCTCATTTTCTTTTTCCCTATGCACTAATAATCATGCATAATATGTTATATCTTTCAAATTAATGTTGCTTCTTGGCTTGTGGAGCCTAGGGAATTGTTAGTTAGTGTGTGTTAATTGATGTTCTTTTGCTTACCTAGGCATTTCTTAACATGTTTGAAAATATGGCAATTTTTAAAATAATTATGAACAATTATCTTTTAACAATACAAGGCTACATAGTTTTTTGAAAAATATTTTTCCTTCATAATTTTTTTATTAGTTAGATTATGGGAATAATGCAATAATATATGTTGCTCGCATAATGTTTATAATTTGAAATCGCCACCAAATCACCCAAAAATTACGTATATACTTTACTATTACATTCTAAATCTAATAATGGACTATCATACCTATGATTGATGTTCAATGTTAATTAATTCTCAAGAGGAGAATTCGGAAAAGATAAATATTTTAAACTTCATCCTATCAAATTTTGGAGAATTGAACTTCACACCTACAAAATCTATAGAATAGTCCAAAACATTATGCTATTGTAATGAACTGAAAAATACTAAGAAGACAACCTAATTATAGTTTATTGTCAAAATCTTAAAATATGTGATTTGACATGTTATCATTTTATAAATATTTCAAATATTTTGACAAAAAGTGTTATTTTGAATCATAGGTATGATACTAATGTGAAATATGAACACATTTTCAAATCATCATGAAAAAAAATGTCAACATAATTCATGGGGTTCATCAATGATTGTGTAGTAAAAAAATGCCAATGGATGGTTAAAGAAATTTAAAGAATTTTTTTGTCCATGTCTATTGATACTTATTTGAAGTGCAAAAAACACATGGAGTATTCATGTAATCTCTAGAAAAAAAATTTAAAATAATTTCAATACCTAAAAACATGGACAAAATAATCACATCCCATTTGGGTTAAGGTAAATGTGCCAAAAAACAATTATGGGTCAAAACCCAACTAATAAGGTCAATGATTTTTACTTAATTTATTGTTGAAATTTGGATGTATGTGTTATCAGGATACATTTCCAAGATTGTCACTCCCCAATTATTTGTATTGTCCCCATTTAGTTTGGGTAAGATGTTGATGCATTCACCCATTTTTTAAGTAAATATCCCATTATTTTTGTACACCCCCCCCCCCCCCCC
>Ga0209208_10000991_pt1 | contig 39204 bp, 44 predicted proteins | sample S1TSphfallax_3_FD_187694 | JGI IMG/M metagenome (GOLD analysis project Ga0209208, IMG submission 187694) | Host-associated microbial communities from peat moss isolated from Minnesota, USA - S1T2_Fd - Sphagnum fallax MG (SPAdes) (version 2) | ecosystem: Host-associated > Plants > Peat moss >... | reverse complement strand
ATGCAAGCCATTTCTATGGATATTTTGATGACAACAAAGTTGTAGTAAATATTTTTGTTGTTGCTTTGAATAAGAAGAGGAGCTTGGTCTCATTTTCCTTTGATCATTATTTAGAATTTCCCTCCTTTTAGGAGTTTTTTTATTTGTCACAAAATTGGGCGGTCTAATTCCAAATTTTGACTTGCCTTTCTTGTCTACCATACAAACATGTTGCATTTGAATGTTTGCATTTTTTGAGTGTTCACTATTGAAGGAAATGTTGTCTTCACATTTTAAATCCAAAACACAATGTGTTTCATTGTTACCAATTTCTATTGATGGTTTATTTTCAAATGATAAATTTGGTATTTTTATTATGTCCATTGCTTTGGTCAATGACAATTCTTAGTCCTTCTCCTACCCCAACATGTGTTGTAGCAAAATTTGGATATGAGGATTTTGGATGTTCAATGGCCCATAAAAGTTGGTGAAAAATCCATGGAAGTAATAGATTGTGTTGAAGATTGTAGTAGGGAATGCGGTTGTTGACAACATAGGGTTGAATCCCTTGTTGCCAATCCTTGATGTGGTCTACCATAGCCAAATGATGGCCATAATTCATGGAGGTTAATCCTTTTTCTAAAGCATTGGCCATCATATATCTATACAACCACATGAAAAAACAATTAAGAACACCATAGATTAAGTGTAATAAGAATTCATCAATTACATTTTCACAACAAACACTTGATAATGAGAAAAGAACCCTAGAAAAAATAATGTAAACCCAAGAAATTCCTTCAACTTAGAATTTTTTTATTAATTCAACCATAATCTATAGTCAAAACAACATTTTTAAAATAAAGGGTTTAAGGTTTTTCTTGGGTTGACAACATGTTTTAAAATTGGGAGTCAAAAAGAGAATCAAAGAAAAAACTAGTAATCTTCTCAAAAGAAAGGAAGTGAAAAAATAATGGCAAAAGCTAATAAAGAGAAACCTTGGCACATTTCAAAGAAGAAAACCTCCACCACCTTTTCAAATATTCTTTAAAATGACAAATGTTTTTAAGCCACCATCATCAATCATCAAGAATAAAAAAACCACATTCATGATTTACAAAGTTCATGTTCCAAAATCTAAAGAAACATATAGCTATGGTATTCAAATTCTACATGTGTTGTTTTGCACTAACAATTATCATGTATTAAATTGAATTTTTGATGTGAACAATAATAATAGGGGGTGATACAAAGGGGAGAAACCAAAAAAGGTTAAAAGAATTCAAGCAACCTTTAGTTGTTTCCATGATCACCAAATTGTTTTTATATTATAAAAAAATTGATCAATCATTTGACATGAAACGTTTCCCTTCCAAACATGAAAGGTTGGAAGTCTTGCAATTATAGCTATTGAAACTTAATAATTGCAACTAGCTTTTCTTAAATGGAAAAAGTTCCATATCTCTCTAGAGTTCAATTCAATTAAATTTAGATTTGGTTTATGAATTTGTTTTTAGCTTGAAAATCCTTCAAAGCACTAAGGTTGTTGGAAAGGATGGTTTTTGTTCATTTGTTGGGGATTATTAGAGATTGCACCAAACCCCAATTGGGTATCATGGTGGTTTTTTGGATTCATAACTATGGTTTTGAAAGAATCAACTACCCAATTTTGATATATGATCACAATTTTTGAAACAAATCAAATATCCAATTATGATATATAATCACATTTATCAAAAAACCAAATACTCAATTTTGATATATAACCATGATTCTCAATTCTAGTTTGATTGGCCCATCACCAATTTTTTTGAAGCATTGGGCACTCACCCAAAATAGAAGCACATTTGTGCTTCCTTTTGGTTGACCTTTTATTTATCAACACCTTAGTGAACACATTCAGCACTTGGGAAACCATTTGAGAAATTGATCGGAACAACCAAAAAACAACAAAAAGTGTTTCCAAGGTAAATTCCATCCATTTTGTTTGTAGTTTGAAAAACAATTGGCAAATTTTCAATACAAAAATAAATTAAAAAATCCTTCATATGAAGGGGATTGCCTAAGACAATGATCACAGTGTGAAAAATATAATACAAATTCCTCATGCTTTAAGAATTATGGTGATCCCCAAACTAAAACTTAACTCTTTCTCTTTTATGTTAATGAAGGTAATTTTTTTGAATGTTATAATTTTTCCACTTGAGTTTTTTAAAGTTTGTTTATTTTGGTGGAGTACATTATAGGTGTTTGTGTATTTTTGATGTGTGCTTATGATTGATCATTGATAAAATATTGTATATTTAGCTTGGTTTATGGAAATCATTAATAAAATTTGAATATTTCATGTCAAAAATAAAATATTCCTGAATATTTTAAAATATTTTTTATTTTCCTTCCAAAAAACATATTCTTTGAAAAAAAAAAATTATGAAGATTTCTACATTTCTACATATAATATAACCTTTAATGGGAATGGTTGACCTTTAATAGTCATATGTCCAAAATGGACCTTGATAAAATTTATCAAATCATCATCATGGGTTTTCAACTTTTAAAATGGGAAGGTGACTCGTCATATGGTCATTTAGATTATTTATTTGAAGGATTTTGATTTGATTGATATTTATTTTAGGCCAATCATTCTACATGATGGGAGTTTGGGTTGAATAATTTGAAAATAAAATAAAATAAGTATTTCCATTGGTCAACGAAGCAAAATTACTTGCCAAGTATATATAGTTCCAAAAGTTGGAACCAATGTTGTGTGTATAAGTGTAAATGAGGTTTAAAACACTTGCACAACTATGTATAAAGTAAATTGGCCATGTAAGTGGAAAAGGGGGTAACCTTAGGATCTAGCTCTTTGTAGGATTTTTGAGGTCGTGTGTAATGCATTGCCCACCATAGTCATTGTTATTGCAAGCTTAGGAGCTTGCTTTGCTTGTGAGTTTCACATTTTCTATTTACACTCTTATTTTACACTTAGGTAGCATAAATCAACATAAATGTTGATGTAAATTAAAGTCTAAGTATAGAATAATTCAAAAATTATAAATGAAAAAAATGAAAAACAATGCAAAAAAAATGTAAGTGTCAAAAAAGTGTAAAACAATATAAGTGTAAGACTTATAAATGTTTTACACTTACACTTACATAGTTTTACAAGACCTAAAATTTATTTACATTATTTTACACTTACATTTATATGTCACTTCGTATACATTTACACTTGCACTTTCATTTTTCTAAACAAAATATATACACTTACATGACATGTAAAAGATATTGCCAAATTGATTTACACTTACACATTGGGTAAATTTAAAATCATTTACACACACAACACTAGTTGCAACCTTCAAACTACACACATTCACACTATGTTATTGTAATTCTAGTAGTTCCATACACATGTCAAAATGATCTCCTTTCTCCAAATCTTTCCTCCTTTAGGTAATTAACCATTATGGAGATATTAAATGACAATTGCTTGAGGTGTAGATCCTATTTTTTTTTGTACTCTCTTTTCTTTACACTTGTTTTCAAATTACTCTAACATTTTTTTCTTGATAATAGGGGGGTTAGGTAAGCAAAATCAAGGTTACTTAGATAAGTCTTGTAATTACCTACTACAAGAATAACTACTATAGCCCATTTTTTGCCCGTAACAACCAATTTTTACTCCAAGTCTTGGCATGAATACAACCATCAATGTGTACTCATGAGATGTGGAGGACAATACTTTCATGTATGCAATGTAAATTGTGGGTAATTCACTAAATTTGAAGGATCCTTTCTTGTTTTAAGAATAAGCCTATTTGTTAAACTTCAATTTTGGTGCACAACCAATTGGACATGCCATAAATGTCATCCATATCCCTGGAAGGGGATACTTTTTTTTAAATAACAAAATAGTGAATAAAAAATATAAGGTCTCATATATTGAATATTGCATAAAAATTATAATTTAAATAATTTCATAATAGAGTTATGTTTAAACTAAAGACCAAAATATAATTAGTTTAGTGTATATGTTAATTAATGGTCTTATTAAGAATATATAAATATAAAACCTGTATTTTTAATTAATCAATTTCTAGTCGGTTCAATTAATAAATTATGAAATCTTAACTCATGAACTTTTATGTGTTTTCCATTTGTCTATTAAATCTTACATCCTTTGCCTATTATCAATGGAAGCCTTGTTTGATTATTGATTATTTCTTTAGAAAACAAGTTTGTTCAACATTGTCCTAGGATAATAACTTTACTAAATGATTCATGTGCTTCCTTCTTTCATTTCCATCTATCATTCATAAATAAAATATGATTTATTGTTTAGTTTGGTGAATCATTGATTATTAAAATCATATATTTTTGTGAGCTATTTCATAAGGTCTACAAAACAATGGTATTAGGTCATGAAGAATCTTGAACAACATCAACATGATGTGCAAAAGTAAAACATCATAATAAATCTACCAAACCCATCATATACAATGTGTTGAAAGTACTTAATTTGTGGTTTACTATGATCATATGAAGTGTTAAACATGTTATAAATTGCAAGATCATAAGAATTGTTATCAAGTCTACTAAAGCTTCTTGCTTCAAACTAAACTTTTACCATCACATTATTCTAATAGGTGAAAGCATGAATAGGGGGACAATTTGGATTGTCACATTTTAATTTCTCTGGATTACATACAAATTAAAATTTAAAGCCATATACAAAACTAACATTGTCAATTTTTAAATGATTCAGGTTGTTATAGACTTTAATGGGAATCATCATAAATTTTTTGGATAAATTCTAAGAGGATTATAGATTCATATAATAGACTTTTAAAATGACAACATTACGTTTGTCACACAGAAAAAATGAAAAATGTGGATTCAAAAAAATGTCAAAGTATGGTCAAAATAGAAATAAAAAATAAAACATCCTCAAATGAAGAATTTATTAATGAAATGTATTTTTAAAAATTTAATATGTATTTTTAAAAAAATTTAAATTTTAAATGACATGGTTTTTGTAAATTTTTATCCTTGATAGTCCATTTCACATTAAAAGTTTTAATGTTTCGCATAGATTTTTTTACCAATCACATGTTTCAGGATATTCATAGGTTGGCTTATTAATATTTATGACTAAAATCATAGTGGATAACTATAGGATTTATGGTTTGATAATTTTTAAAACTTATAAAAAAATTGCTAGTGTTATATTATGGATTCTCAAATGCCACTTTTGAGCCACTTAACCATGTTTTTGCTTTAACAATGTGCTCCAAGCTTGACCATCATGTTTGGATTTTTAAGTCTTGAGTTTTTGTGGTGATGCCATTCTTTGCTGTAGCATGTCCTTGCAATGCTGATGGCAATAATGTTCTTTAGTGTGAATTTTTTTGTTAAATATTTATTTAGCTCATGGAAGAGCTAACAAAGGAATGAAAAGGATTTGAAAATTTTCCTTATTGTGAAAATAATAGTTGAAAACATAAGCATGTTGGGGTGAAGCACTTATGGTTGTTTGGCAATAATATACCTCTAGACATGAACCAATATCCCATAGCCATGTTTGTTCCACTTACATGATTCATGTTGCAGAAAATACAACAACAAAACCAACATGATCATTAATCCTACTACATCACACATCTACATTTGGAGTGTCCCATTGGTAGCAATCCCTATTGCTTACGTACGATAGTTGTTCTCGTTAATTGTGAATTTTTCCCACTTCTTAGAATTGCATGACATCTATGGGTCAATGTTGCTACACCTAAAATGGTCAACTTGCATGACCAAAATTGGCACCTTAGTGTACCCAAAATGCACATGTTCCACATGACATGATTGTGTAACAATCACATTCCAACATTTATCAACTCATTTGCGTCCAATTGGTGGTTCAAGTTTAATTGCATGGTTGTTTAGAATGTCAAAAACATCTGAATGCATTGGTTTCAAATGTGATTTTGACTTTGAAAACATGTCTTTAACAACATTATCTAATTTTTATGTTATTCAAAGCATGGATGCATAATATAAATAATATAAATCAAAATGTAATTTAAAAAATAATTATATCTAGCATGTAACTATAAACTAAATATGAAAAATACAACCGTTGAGAAAATAAACTAGCAAAGGAATGTCATGTGTCAAATGTCGTCCTTGGAAAGGACTTTGACAATGGCAACCCTAGCTCTTTTAGTGTGTTTGCAACTTGACAATTATAGATAATAGATGTGGTTGGGATTCACCCTTTCTAGGTTGATTTTAATACACACCCATACATCGTTCAATGAACATCCATTTTCAACACAACAATAGGTGGCCAATAAAAGGCATTGTCCATTTCAGGCATAGGTCAATAGGAGTCAAAAGAAAATTTCCCTGGTCTACAATTGGAGGGAAATATTGCTTTATGGAGACTAGCCCTTTTATTGTTAATAAAATTGGCAAGGTCTTTACATACTTACCAATAATTGCCCATGCATTTTACTATTCACAAAGTATTCCCTGGATAATAGACATATCCGTAAAGTCAGGAAAAGAGTTTGGTCATACACAGGGTGAGATTTTTTTTTAAAAACCTGCAAAAAAGTACATTAGAATTCAAGAGGGGATGAAACTCAGAAAACCATCAAAATTGATGGTTCCTCAGTTTCACCCTGTCTTTCCTTTTTCTTGAGCGCTTCCACTGCTGCTACAGAGATTTTCACTGTACCTGCTTGTACAGCTACTATAATTCCTCTCGAGCCTTGTGCATTAAATGCTGAGATTCGTACTGAGTTTCAGTATTTCATACTGAAATTCAATAAAATTTCCTTACTTTGCGGATACCACTGAAACAGAGGTTAGGGGGTGGAAAGGAGACCCAATGACGGGGTGAAGACAGGGTGAATTTGCGGATATCGCTAATGGTTAATGAAATACCTTGTCCAGGTGACCTTTTGGAAAACCAAAATAAGTGGAGGATGTATAAAGCTCCAAAATCGGTTGATTAAAGCCCCTCAAAGGTGAAAGCTGTTTCAGCCTCCGGCCCAAGCACGAATCTGTCAGAAAGGTGCAAGTTCAGAAGTGGGAACTTGCCTTTGAACTTGGGCTGAAAAACACATGCTGAACTTTGCTTTGCTTGGAAAGAATTTTTTTCTGTAAAGTTTTGCACATGTGGTTCAATAAGAACTTTCTTCAATGGTGGGTGTCACCTTTACCTTCACATCCGATAGAGGTGTGGGATCAAGGAATGGACATACATTCCGAAGGGAGGATTCACATCCTATCTCGAGTGTCCACGCTTGCTACAACAGTTGGCTTGGAAGTTGTGCGGTGAATTTCCTATGCATCCCGCAAAGAAACTACTCATGAGAAAGATGCCGATTAGACTAATCCATTCAAGAGCAAAACACGACCAAGAAGAGTTCTCACCAGCATCCTGCAAATGTCAGTTCCTAGATGTGAATGTTGTTGGCTTATCTTTACTTTAGAAGCTTCGGAGATTTGAATGATCTGTCTCACGAGGAAAAGAGTCCAGTAGTTCAAAAGAGTTTTGGATTGTGGTTCTAAAAGAAGAAGCCTTTTCTCCTACTTTACAACAAAAAAACAAAACCTGTCAAATTTTGATGACACTTTCTTCTGGCTGTTGGACATAGCTATGGGTGTGTCGTGTCTGGGGGTGGGACAGAAGACCTTACACACAATCCAACTTCCCCTTTCCTTATTTGATATGTTTCTAGGAATCCAAAGGGGTTCCAGATCTTGAAGGGGTTCCAGAACTTGATGTTCCACTTGTGTGGTGCATCCTCTTAGGTGGTTCATTTGTTTCATCATATAGCATAATGGAGCACTCATCTTCCAGAATATGTAAAGTCCCTCTACAATCCTTCCAGAATTGCATAATGTAGGATGATGATACGTGTAGAATATGTAAGGTCCTTCAATTTACACCAGGCAAAATGTGACGGGGTTGAAGAGGGTTGGTAGACAGATTTGTGGGGATTGTAGGAGTGGGTCCAACCATGGACCCACTCCTAAACCCTAAACCCTAAACCACCCATGGGCCAGGGTGAACCAGCACCTACACTAGTATGTCACCTTCTTCTTAACTGAGGCCTTTTAGTAGCCATATTTCACTTAGGAAATGTTAAATTTGGAAAATTAAAATTAAAATTCGGAAGGGGGCGGATTTTTGTGACTTCATGAATTTTTTCAGAAGAGTCAAATATATGAAAAATATATAGTTTAAAATAAAAATTTCTATTTTTTTCAGAATTTTTTTTTTTCAAAATCACCATTTCTAGACTTAGGCAATTTAGGTAGGGTGTTCTTTTGAAGGGCTATTAGTCCAGGCCAAAACTAGTGGCAGCCAATTTTAGGGATAGAATGAGAAGTCATGTCATCAAGTGAAAGGGCCTCCCTTTTTTCATAGTGGGTTGGGGGAAAGAGGGGGGGGAAGGGGTTTCAAAGCAAATTAGTTCTCAAGTGTGCTAACATGTTCCCCAAAGAGTTCCCAATAGCACCTCACTTTTATACCCTATGCCTTGGCAAATGTTGTCCTCCTTTCACCAACATAGGTGGGCAAAAAGGGAGGAACTCTATACTTCAAAATAGAACCTTCTATTTTGGAGAGCCATGAGTTGTAAGAGAGTTTTTGAAAACATTCAACTGACACCATTTATTGCTTGATCTACTTGAGATATCTTGCAAAGACCCCAATAAAAAAGAAGAAAAAAAAAAAAAAAAAAACCCCCGCAATTTGGAGGACTCAGAAGCACTGATTTAGCCTTAGGACGAAACATTTACCATAGTTAGAAGACCATAGTTAGAAGACAAGTTTGGGTTGAAGTTTACCATGGGATCCTGGTGTAGGTGCTGGTTGCTATGTCACCCAAGCAAAGGCCCCACGGGACTCCGCGGGGAGGCTTCTTGCTTACTTGCCTGGATGATCCTCCGCTCAGCTGGCATGTCCATGGAGGATGAAATTGCCTGACACATGTCCAATTCAGGCAGTTGCCTGAGATCCCAACGGAAGAATCCAAATGCGGCCTACAAACTTTCAATCGACAGAGGAGTACGACACAACTGCCACTTGCCACGTGCAACCAAGGCTAGCAGTTCGTTCTCAGTAAGTTCGCAGTCTCATTCACCCGAAGCACCCGAAGCACAAGAAGAGGAATCCAACACTATAAAGAGATCACAGCTAAACTCCGGATCCATACAATCCCTCAAACTACTCCTGCACAACAACAAATTCTGAAGTTCATGACACACATTCTTCTATCGACAGAATTATTACTAGAAATCAAAGCTTGTTGTGTTTGTAATTGGGTAGAGTCAGGACATTCGGCGATTCATCACTTATTGAAGATCTATCTCTTTTTTGTCACCTGTTGTTGTTGTTGTTGTTGTTGTTGTCGTCCTCCATACTATAAATCAACTGCCTCACGCACTACTAGAGGAGAGAGACTGTGAGAGACATTATTTTTTTCCTTCTTTTTTTTTTGCGACGTTTTCAATCTCGAGTGATTGATTAACGAGCGTGCAGATGGCATTACTAAATGAGTCCAGCAGGAGTTGGCGTCCTTATGAGGCTGATCATGACATTCTTCTGAGGATTTCGAGGAGGGATATTGTGGATGATGAGTGGGGGTCTTTTTTTGCAGCGGTATGCAGTACGGTTCTCGTTGTATCGATGGTGAGTACATTCTATTGGGTGTTGTGGAAACCTTACAGCAAACGGAGATTCTACGAGAAGCAAGGTATCAGCGGCCCCGTCTTCAGACCTTTCATTGGCAACTTGCCCGAGATTCGGGAGCTACATAGAGGGGTGCCGAAGCTCTGTGGTCAGATCTCTGAATCTCCGGCACGACGAGTGGGAACGGAACTATTCGTCTTCAGTGAGAAGTATGGTAAGACTTTCGATCGCACTACGCTAGTGTATATATGTATCGATCCGTCGAGTAAACTTTCTTTTTGAATTCGAAGGACGTCATGAGTTCAATGTTGGCCAGTCTGTTTCGCAAACAATAATTAGCAGGTTCGAAAGAGAAGACGCCGAGTGTTTTCTACTCTTCTGCGCTAACCAAGCAGCTCCGTAAATTACGTTCTGGGGTTTCAGGAAAAATTTCTGTTTTCGAGCAAGGCTCCATGACAAGGATGATACTTGCCGATGCAAAGTTGGCTAAGGACGTGTTGCTGTCAAAGGCGGGATACTACAAAAAGAGCGTTCTTACCAGCGAAGTGGTTTCTGCTATAGCGGGTCATGGTAGTATCCTTACGGCCGAAGGAGGCAATTGGAAGCAAAAGAACCAAATCATGAGCCCAGCTTTTCGTCACACCTTTCTTAAGGCAAGTTGGAATCCCCCTGGACGTCGTATAAACCCTTCAATCTTGAAAACCTTCAAGATCACACAATATTTCATGAGAGACGTGTTCGACTTCATAACTATTACGACGTACCCATGTGCAATATAGATCTGTTGCGCGCCCTCCTCGTGCTGACACTTTGCAGCGCATTGAATTATTCTGCATGCAGGGTCTGTTCCACCAGATCGTTGAAAGGGGAGATGATCTGGTAACCAAGTGGCAGAAAGCGATCAACAACGCAGCAGACATCAAACAGGATGCAGCAGAAGTTGCAGTAGACCTGGATGTGCCAGAAACGCTGCTGGATATCATCATCAGGACGACCTTCGGTTCTACATCTGGTATCGAGGGTAGTGATATCTATGCCGTTCACGACGCTGTCAATTTCATGACGGGTGTAGCTGGGAATAGACAACGCGGATATGCCCGCCTCATTCCCGGATATAGGTGTGTACCATACTAACTTCCCATTGTTGCAGCAGCTGACCCTACATAGATTGCAATATCGATCATGAACCCTTCATCAAGACTTGTGCCCGAACCAGGAAGAATGTGAAATCTAGGAGCTGCAGGCCGATACATGAGTTCCGGTCTCGATAGGAGAAAAAACTAATTTTTGCCTGGCTGGGTGTGTATCTTACTTGTTATCCAGTTTCTTTCCAACTGCAACAAATATCAACTTCTGGATAAAGAAACGGGCTATGGTAAAAGTTCTCAAAAACATCGTGAGTGCAAGGATGAAGGTGGCGAACGACTTGAAGGGAAGCGGCATTATTGCCAAGGCTGGATCAAGGCAGAGTAGTGTGTATGGGAGCGATGTACTGGGCATGATGTTGGAGGCAATGAACGAAGAGAACTCCAACATGACGGCGTCGCAGGTGCTAGACGAATGCACGGTCTTCTTCTTAGCAACCGACAGCCCCACCTCCCTACTCTTGATGTGGTCACTTTTGCTCTTAGCTCAGAACCCCGACTGGCAACAACGTGCACGCTCTGAAGTGCAGGAAGTCCTTGGCGCCGAAGATACTCCCCAAGTTGACAACCTCGCTAATCTCAAACTGGTACTTACAAATCCCCATCACAGAAACTCTCTCGTATACAAACTGCATGCATCAGTCGTTCATATATAATGGAAAAGCTATTGCGATCACATAGCAAACCTAATGAAAAGATTTCCTAACTCCGCTAGCTGCTTTTCTATTGATTACAGATAGACATGATACTGAATGAAACGCTACGACTCTACCCACCAGTACCGGCGATAACCAGAGATGCTTCCGAGGTACATCAGCTTGGATCAGTGACCATAGCTCCAGGCACCAATGTGATCATCCCCATGTCAGTACTGAATCAAAGCAAGGAGATTTGGGGCCAGGATGCCCATCTATTCAAGCCGGATCGTTGGGAGGTGAAGAATCTTCATACAAACGGGAAGAACAGTGCAGCTGATGGCCTCAATGCTGCTACTGCTGCCGCCGCCACCAATAGCGTCAACAGCTTCAACAACTTCATGCCTTTCGGCGGCGGCAACAGGATCTGCTTAGGCCGGAACCTGGCGCGCATGACTGTGAAGCTGCTTTTGGCCATGCTACTGCGGCGTTTCAGCTTCTCTGTGTCGCCAAGCTACTGCCATGCACCAGGCCGTGGCGGCAACAATTTATGGCCCAAATTCGGCATGCAACTCCTCATCAAAAACGTCGAAAACTCCGAAGTTACGTCTACAAATTGACAAAAATATTGCAGTTCTTCTCAAAACTCCGAAATTTTTCTTCAAAATTCTCGACTCTAGCTCTCTCAACACCCATGTACAAATTAGAAAAAAAAAAAAACAAAATCTGAAAACCACTTTTCTGATCAGATCATTTTGGATTCTCTGTCTGTGGGCTGTGATTGTTTCCAGTTGCCCACTGAAGGTCGCTCGAGATCAAATCCACATAATGGGTTTGAGTGGGTACATTAAATATATAAGGGTTGGATTTGTTCCAACCTCTTTAGTATTGTCTAGAGAGAACTGGGTACATATATATAGTTTTGAGCATCAAAACTGCTTTGTTACTTGAGTTCCTAATTCCTTCCTGAGCTTTGGACAAAACTTTTGGAAGTCCTGGAACTATGATGGCAACAGAAGCTCTAAATTCTGCAACCACAAAGTTGCAAAGGACTAACAAGATACAGATACACATATATATAGTCTTGGGTTCGCCCCCCAGGTGGTACCTAGAGGAGGGTTTCATACTCTCCCTTGACAGGTTTTGAAGGGTGAGGATCCCAGTGGGAAAAGAAGATTCTGTTAGTATTCAGCTGATATTTTATACCCTAAACCCTAAACCCTATTTCTCAGAAGGGATCAGGATTTTCTTTATCTTATTTTGAGTTATAAATGATCTAGCAATAAAATGTTTGTTTACTATGCTCTGGCATCTGCTATTATTCATGAATATTCCAAATGCTTGATAGGGTAAAACTGGGCCATTACTGAACATGTAAGGGTTCAAACTCCAAGGGTACAGTAACCAGCCATTTTTTGGTCATGATCTTCAAAGAGATTTAGTTGCACCTTGAGCTTGAGCATTAGTAGGCCTTTACAGAAGTTGATTCTGAGCTAGAATGAGAAAGTTGTGACTCCCAAAGTTAGAGGGGTCTTGTTGTTTGAAAAAACTTGGATAAAACATATAAACCCCTAAACCAAGATGTGAGAGAAGAACATTCCGACAATGGCCGTTGCAATTCTTTCTCTTAGTGTCTCCCTCCTTGTCTCTTTGAAGTTTCTCTTTCTTTCTCTCTCTTTTGGACTGGGCACATGAGGGCAAACAGTGTGATTCAACCAGCAAATTCGAGGCCGTTAGTTTGAAGTCAACACAACAACCGCGTGGAAACGAATCGCAGGTTTGCTTCGCTTCAATCTTTCGCTTCACTATCGTCAATCAGCAACTTACAACCGCAAACGCATAAGGAAAAAAAATTCCCTGCAGTAAAAAAATCATTGCTACAACAGAAGAAGGAAATGCTTCAGTTCCTATATTCTCCTGTTCTTGTGTCTCCTTCTCTGGACTTCTTCTCTGCCATTTGCACATGTTAGGGTTCTCGACACTGTAGATGCACTACACTACAGATGCAAGTGGTTTGCACTCTCGACACTAAAGATGCACGACACTATAAATATAGGGCACTATAGACACATGCGGTTTGCACTATAGAGGTCAGCATCCATGAACTCCCCAACCTTCTCACCAAATTCGTTCCTCAATTTGTTGATGAACAATCAAGGAGGTGCTTCTTCTTCCTTACTAGTTAATATTGTTCCAAAACATCCAGGACGTCAACAGAATGCAAGCAGGTTGTGGACAAATGCACAATTTCAATTTCTTCTAGATATTTGCAAAGAGAAATTCTAGGAGTACAATCGGAAGCCTTTTCGAGAAGCAAATTGGAAAGATGTTACAAAGAGTAGTTGAATTCACATTTTCTCGAAGTGGATGGGAGTTGGAAGCAAGTGTGTTAGAAGTGGAGCAAGATGAAGGATAAGTATGAGACTGAAAAGAAGAAAACTCAGGTGACTAGTGCATCCCCTTCTAATTGTCCATGGTTTGAGAGATTTGATCAGATGTTTGGAAGCATAGCCAAGATTAATCGCATTCCCATTGCAATTGATAAGGGAGTACAAAATTTACATTCACACTCTAAGGTTCAAACTTTTGAGGTGAGTAGTGATGATGTGACGCGAAGCACTCAAAAGCACTTTAGTCCATCATAGCAAGCTCTTGTTTTTGGTCATGGAAATGAAAAGGAGTTTCATGCTCCATCTGTAGGTTTAGACACTCCAAGAACTAAGGCTTGTAAATTGTCCGATGTGCAAGGCAAAGCCAACAAAACAATGGAAAATAAAGAAGAAAATTGGATGCAGGTTCCTTCACAATTGTTGATGCCATTAAAGAATTTTTAACAAGTGTGAAAGAGATAGAAAAGATGAGGATGGAGATGACTGAAAGGATTACAACGCATATTCTTCAGAGTGAACAGATAAATAGAGAATTGATAGAGCACTCTTGATATTGCTAGCAAGGTCAATTGCAGATGGCAGCATTGTTTGCTGAGTATCTAAAGCCCAAAAATTCTTGAAGATAACAACTTATGCACTTTGAGTTTGACCATGGGCAATAGGGTAGTTGTGGTGTTTATTTCATGTAGCTGTACATAAGGACTTGACTCCTTTGTTGTGGCTTGGGATTTTGTTCACAAAATTGATGGGATCAAAAGTGTATTTGCATTTTGACCCATGATAATAAAACCCAAATGTTTGCTTCATTGTTCTATCATTGCACTTAAAACACAGAACTGAAGAGTGGAAAATTGGAGCAAGTATGAAAAACATGAAAAAGTTTGGAGTCTCTGAAAAGAAGAAGAGCTTGGACTCTCTCTGGAAATTGAGGACTCTCTGCTATCTGTAAACTTTTTTGGTGAAAAGTTTCCAGCTAACCATAACCAGGGCCATTGCTGCCATCTGCCTGAGACTCTTGCTTTGCCCATTGTTTGCCTTTCCGGTCGGGGTCCGCTAGCCCATATTCGCCAGCAAACGGCTGTACATTTTTTCTCATCTGCCTGAGACTTTTTTCTGTGGTTAGTCTGCTCGAGGTTGTGTTTGTCTTTTGTGCGCGTGTGTGTCTATCTATGTCGAAAGTCGCCGTCGCTCTGGAGCTCGGCGAGCTCCAGACCTTGGTGCGTGTTGTTGTGTGTTTTAGAGGAGGAGGAAGGAGATGGCACAAACAAGAGGAGGAAGGGGAAACGGGTTCTGCAGCTAGAGTTTGTGAGATGGGTGGCTTGCAATGATATGAGAACTCTCGTTTCTTCTTGTGGCCGTGAACATCAATTTAAGCCATGGGTGCAGCTGCCGGCGAGCTCAAAGCTGGAGATCATCGATCCATTCCATGATCCCAACAACTTTTTCATGCTTCCGAATCAGGTCTCGAATGTAGGGATGAGTCTATTGCAGGGCTCGATAGGTGGTGCAGCACCAAACAACTGCATATCTGCGGTGGCAATTAATATGCCAGTAGTATCTCCTTCTTCTTCTTCTTCACCAGAGAGCTTCAAACCCCCCCCCACCTACAGTTGATTACACCGCGCCCACAATAGAATGAACTGAAGCCCAGTACTGTGGTAGTACAATCCGAGTCCCCCATGCAACCCATTTCTACAACTACTGCAACAGAAGCTCAGCAGCAACTTCCAGATCATGCACTGCTCGTGGCAGCAGCTCCCTGCAGCTATAGTTCGCCAGCTTTAGCGTAGCAGCAGGGATCACGTACTCGTGATCACGATTCAGCTGTAGCTGCAAAGCAGTAGCTGGAGCTTCTACATGCGTTGGAGAATGTGGAAACTAGCAGCAAGAGCTGGAGTGGGGTACCAGATTTACCTACATCGACTGCTGCAAACTGCTGGAGTGATGGTGGCCAACGGGAGCAGCTCAAGAGCATGGGTAAGATCAACACTAATCGTTGTGAAGGGGGTGGTTGCGATAATTCTTTTGTGTCCAAAAACCTAGTGTCGGAGCACAAACACAGGAAGAAACGCAATGAAGGACTCTAGTCTCTACGAGCTTTGGTTCCCAAGATCAGCAAGGTAAGCTTTGCAATGGTGGAAGAACAAACACAGTTGCTGCAACTGGAGGTGTCCACAATGCTACTGTTGCTGATGCTATAACCCCCACACTGCACCAGACAACAACACCAACCACAAGTCTTCTTCTCATCAACTGCACTTGATGGGCCCCAAGAAGAAGAAGAAGATGTTGAAGAAGACTCTTCAAGTAAGGCAAAAACATTTCTCACATGTTGACATAGATACATAATATGTAATCATATTCCATATGTTTTCAAATGAATTTTGCAAATCAGGACAATGTTGCTTGCTTCTGATATTATTCAAAGGTTTCCAAGAGGTTTTGTTGTTCTTTTTTTTTGTCAGGTTCTTTTGCTGCGGCTGCAGGTGGAGGTTGCCAAATTGGAGGATGAGATTTACCTTCTGCATATTGTATGTCAGAATGGACATGGAGTGCTTGTGCAGCTCATGCAAGTTTTGGAGTCTTTGGAGATTGATCTTGTCAATACCCACCATATTTCCTTTCAAGACAACATCCTCAATACTTTTGTTGCCCAGGTATGTATGTAATGTCTTGTTGCCCTGAGAGTCTACCTCTGCATCCACATAGAATGGCCATAACCCTAGAGAATCTGTGAAGCTTGACAATCTTTTGACAACTACCAAGTTGTGTGTTGTGTGCAGCAGCAATCTTGAGTGAATTGATTCCTGACAGTTCTGAGAATCTTTGTTCTCCTCTTAAGTTGAGGACCAGTGTGTGTGTGTGTGTGTTTATATCAATGTTGTGCAGATTAAGAACTGGGAGATGATGGAGACTGAAAATGTTAGATAGAAATTTCTTTGTGTTGCAGCACAGTATGGACTAGTGCAATCTTCGATTGTATCTGTACTTTGGATGATGGCAACGATGACGACAACAACAATGATGATGGTAATGGATCGATTCAAGGATCTGGGTGTGGCTTTGTGTAGGCCTTCAAGATTGATCTCAAAAGTTATTGCATATGCGAAAATGGAAGTAAGTTGTGTCCTGCATAGAGAGTACTATATGGAATATTATTGCCACCAGCTGCACAATGAATTTCTTTTCCAAAAGGTTCTTCAAATTCTTGTAATACAACAATTTTTGTACAAGCTGTTTGTGAAGCTCATCTGTATACATACATTACTCTTGTGTAAGTTAATTTGTGAGGAGCATGGATATTGATTGGCAAGTTCTCTTTCGGATGGGCTTGGGCTCAACCTCTGTTTGTGCATAAAGACTCCATTGATTCACAATCACTTCATCGTTTTTGAATGTTACCTTGCACGCCTATTACCAAACACAAAATTGCACATAAGTAAGCAGCAATCGGTCATGCTCACATTTTAAAGTTGACCATGCCACCCCTTATTCTCGAACAATAAATTTTCTAAAAGCATTAAGAATTTTAAAAGTTTTGGCTGCACATTCGATCAAGAATGTCTATTTTAACAGAAATCATCATAAACCAAAACAAACCTCAACCTTAAATCAACACACTAAATAAGTGTTTGATTATAGGCACCCAATCGATGATGGGTTGGTTTACCCTAGTAAGTGATAGATTTGCATTGACTTGTGAGGTGTGTGGTCATGGCCCCTTGAGCTGGAATGTTGATCAGCCTGAATTACAAAAATGGATGTCTGGGGGGAAATGACGAGAATACATGGGAGCTGAGCTCAGCCATGTTTGCATCCAACTTCTATGAATGCACTTTGCATTTTTAAGTTGCATTTCGATGCAAGATAACATCTAAAAGAAAGTGAAAACCCTCAAGAAATGGACATGTTTTGGACCTTGGTATGATTTGAAATTGTGATCATTTTCAAAAATAGATGGAAGAAGTAACAGAATTTGCACTCTTTTGGAAATGTTTTACATTTATTCAACAATTATTAACACATTGCATTATATTGGGGTAAATATAAACATTTTCAATAACAAGTTGTTAAAAAACAAATTCAAATCTTTTTTTTTTGCAAAATGACAAAAAAATTTAAATAAAGTAATATTATTAACTCTTATGATTTTGGACATAGAAATCAACCAATTATGATGAATCATTGGATCCTATTTGTGTATTTCACACTCAATGGTTGCTTGACAACATTGGTAATTGAAGGTTTGTTAAAAATGGGTTGTATCAACACCTTTTCCAAGTTGGATGACTTTTTAAGTAGTATTGGGTAAATCCATCCTTGGGCGATATCACTAAGAACCTTTACACCTTGATTTTATTGGACCCATTAAATTTTTTTTAATTATAAAAAATTTAAATAAATATTTTCATAAAAATATTTAATGAATAAATTTATTAGGTTTTATAAATTTTTAATTTTCAATAATATCAAAAATATTGTGTGTTTTGATGTTTCTAATCATTTCATTGTTTAAAAAATTTAAGAATGTATTGTTAGTTCTTTTATTTCAACTTTTCAGTCATGAACATAAATTTGAAACATGATTTGAAAATGTTTTGGAAAAGCCTTTTTCTAAAACAAATTCGAAGTCATTTTATTTGTGATTTTTATTAAGCAATTAATTGAGTAAGTATAATCTAATTATGAATTTTCAAAGTTTAGGAATGTGATGCTTGAAAGGGCCATCATTATTAAGAGTACAGTTAGACAATTGGGTTGTCATCCCCAACACCTCATTGTGATGTGATTCATGTGTTTCTGCCATATCCTCAGCCTCAACGGTGGTAGGCGAAAAGGTCTGCATGTGAGCGGTGGAAGGCACAGTCAACTACAGAAGAAATCTTCAGTGCAAGGTTGCATGATACACTTTCAAATACAAAGAAAAAACTCTTGACGTGCTTTCCATCTCGGGTGAAGCACCACTCAGAGAAATTTCCTCATATATCTGAGGACACTTATATGTGAGAAGTGTGAACCTCCTGGAAAAGAGGGAGATTACACCTACTCCCTAAGAGTCTTCATAGGTGTAAGATTCCTCCCACTCTTAAGGAGTAGGTGAATGAACCCTCCCTCACATGCCTCATGATATACAAACATCAAGGTTCATGATAACCTTCACCATGTGCTTTACAACATGGGTGGGGGACATTCACAAAATGTGGGGCTGGAACTTGGCTACCGCCTCATCCTAGGCCCCTTAAAATAGGAATGCCCCCACCCTGGCACTTTACCCTACACTTTTTTGTCTGCACACTACCGCATGAAGGACCCTTCCATCGATGGATGTAGCCATTCTTTGGCAGGTGACAGTATTGGACCCAGTGCATACACAGAATCGTGAGGGAAGCAGAAGATTGTCATCAAATTTATGGATCTGCTCTATTGTCTCCCCTTGCCTGAAATGGTTTTTTTCACAGCACCCACAGACACAAGGAACTCATCTAATGAGGAGAGAGTTTTCATATCTGCGGCTGGAAACACAGATGAAGCTCTACTAAAAAGGCTAGAGATTGACAAAAGAACTGACGATGCCCACTTCTCCTCCTCAGGCAACAAGTCATTTAGGAATCTAAAAGCCACTCTTAAGTCTCGGCCATCTGCAGCAACTGGTGCTGCGAAGTGTGCAGGAATGATTCGACTGAATTTCCACTCTCTTGTTATCTCTTGCACCCAAGCATTCACCTGCAGTTTCCCACATTTACAGCTCCTTCAATGCATGTCTTGCTTGTAGCAGAGAGAACCAGAAAGAAGAAGCAATTTGAGGGTGTTGCAAGTAGTCAGGGAAGTCACGAAACAATGGGAGTCAAAATCTTGCTCGAAGAAAAAGAAAAGAAACAAACCTTTTCAGGTACTTTGTCAAACACGAGTGTCTTGACTATCGGTGAGACGATAAGTTTCTTTGACATTTGAGAAAAGCTTTGCTTGGGCTCCAGCAGGTTTGAAGGACCTAGAAAAAGAATTTGTAACACCATTCTTTCCCATCCTGCACAAGTCACAGACTCTGATCATCTCCATGTGCATACTTTCAAATTGTTGCAAAAAGACAGAATACAGGGCCATCAAATTGCTGAAGGATATGAGTAAGACAACCAAATCCACTGTGCAGTGAAGGACTAAGGGAAAGAAGAAGCTTGGGAGGAGCTTCATTGACAACAAAAGTGCAAACATCCATTACAAAACAGAACATGTTATTACCCCTCTGACGAGTGGCTTCATCATCAATGATAGGATCATTCGAAACTTCCTTTCCAGCACTCAAAAGCTTTACAGCCAACCCATTTTTTGCTGCAGACAGGAGTGCTTGCTTGCCCACCACTTCAGGTGGCTTTTCTGGAACAAAGATCACCGCATCTGTCAACAGCAATATCTTCGACTGCTTGTGGAAGAATGCCACCTCCACATATGGGCCAACACCTGAAATCTCACAATGATATCTGTCAGTGTTGAAAAGGTTCTCAATATACCACCACCACCACCACCACCATCATCATCATCATCATCTGGAGTCAACAGAGGAGGAGATGAGTAGAAAAGAATGAAGCTCTCACCAACTGAACAACTCAGAATTTTGTAGTCAATTTCATCAACCCATGGAGCGGATTTATCATCATTGCGCAATATCTTTGCTCCAAAAATGCCAAAGAACTGCAGTGGAAGATCAACAGGCCAGCTCCATTGACGGGGAGCTACCCAGACATGAGCTCGAGGGAACTTGCGCGAGAAAGGTCCCACAAATACTTTGTGCTCATATGCAAACGTAGGCAGTACAATGTACTCAACTGGAGCTTCCAACTCATTCAGCAGCTGTCATCCTCCACAACACCATTATCATTTCCACAAAACCTCAGTCTCCAAAACTACACAAACCCTGAGAAATCAAATCTCTGAATAATTGCAAGAGACATATAAGATGAACATGCCGGCATGATCTGCAAAGTGAATGCTTTTCTTCATCATGATGATGACGATGATGCCAGTTTGAGGAGTACCTGGATGCATTCATCTGTTGGAGCTATTGGAGCATGGATCCACAAACCCCCTGATTTCAGCTTGATTACTGTCATGCGTATGTTTGTGGTCACATTTCCAAATGCCAGAGCTTGCTCTTGCTCCAGCATCCATATCAGCCCCTTCTCAACCTGCCAAAAACCCCCCCAGCCCCGACCCATGATTGTCATTAACACAGCAAGAACAAAAACAAGAAGAACATCACACACACATTCTTCACACAACCTGCAACAAAGTTCTTCAGATTCTCTGGTATTTGAAAACCCTAATTCACACAATCACTTGCATGATTGGCCTGCAGAATTCTCTGCCCTAGAAGACTGCTCAAGGAATCCTGCTCCAGGAGCGAAGCAAACTGGTGAAAAATTGCAGTTGCAACATGAAACGAGGTTGTGAATTTTCTTGGAACAAAGATGACTGCCACCACAGCGGCCACAACTGCTCCTTCACAAAACTCACAAGCTTGACATGGTAAAGAAAACAGCAACAATGAAAAAGAAAGAAGATGGCAGTGTTACCTCTTTCCGGATGGTGCGTCTTTCGAGGAATGGACCTAATGGAAATGGAAAGCCCGTTATGTTGAAGTAGAATCGCCCTGGTCGCTCTTCCTCCACAGCAGTAGAAGCAGCCATAGCCTTGGCAACCACTCCACCAGACATTACAAAAGAAGATGCAGCAGCAGCTTGCTTGTATGGCTGACTCACATCTGTACACAACAACTTCCATGACCTCATCCCATTTGCAACAAAGCAACTGCGGTACGGGGCAGCAACAAATGCAGAAGAAGAAGAAGAAGAAGCAACACATGCAGGCAACGAAGCTTGCGACCTGAACAGAAAGGTTGAATGTGATTGTGCACAAGGATGTGATGTTGTGCAAGAGGGAAGAAGAGATGGAGGAGGAAGAGCAGCAACACATGCAAGTGTAGAGGTGGGTACGAGACAGCAGCAGGCCATCATCAATCAATCACACTCTTCCCCACCCACAACACTCTTGTCAAACAGGATCTCTCTCTCTCTCTCTCTCTCTGTGCCTCTCTTCTTCCCAAGAGCACGAAACGCGACGATGATTCTAGACCTGCTGCTGCTACTCCAGCTTTACTGCTGCGATGGATGTGGTGGGTCCTTCCTTCGGCCAACTCGTTCACGGGATTCGATCGCTCGCACGCGCATATCGAGGAGCTCGAATATTCTTCGCGCTCGCCATAAGACCTACATCGGACTCTCTTCTCAAGACTCTCTCTCTCTCTCTCTGTCCCGCTCTGTGTGCGCGGATGAAGGCTTTCGAGGTTCGATGTTTTCTCGGTTCTCGACTGATAATTGATTGAAGGCTATTTGGAGTTTTAGGCAACTTCAAGAGCCGCCAGAAGAGCTGCCGCGAGGGTGTTTTGCGGAGACGGATGAGCCAGAAAGACAACAGTTTGCGAAGTAGGAGAGGCGCATCGTCAGACGAGTGAGTTCTCTCTCTCTCTCTCTCTCTCTCTCTCAAGTTTTCCGCTCTCTGGCTCTAAGGTTTTTGATCTCTCAAAAAGTTATGGTTGAAGAAGGAGGAGGAGAACGTGAAGCATCTGCATTATTGAAGGACATGAAGCTCTGCGAGATTCTTTTGCATCCACCCTCCAGTGGGTGTTTGTTGCTTACTAACACTAGGCACCACAACTGCTGCAGAGCAGTGGCAATGGCATGAAAACAAGCTTCAACTAAAAATTATCTCAAGAGCAAGAGAGCTTGATGGTTTCACAAACCGAGTCTTTGCAACCAAGTAGTATTATTAGAACAAGCGAAGTCGGATACGAGGAGGAAAAAGGAAAGGAACAAAGAGCAGAGGTGGAGATGAGTATCAGCAGCACAAGGAAGTCATGGAGGAGGAGCAACAACACAGCAATAACAACAACAACAACAAACAACAGAAACTAGAACTCCTAACAACACAACAAGCTATCGAGCAAGTGTGTGCAGTGGGACAAAATGGGCACAGCAATGGAGCAGATGGAAATGGAAGAACAAGAGAAGCAGCAAGAAGCAGCCAAAATTAGGATTACAAGAATGGGAAAGAAACCTCCATCAGTTTCGGATGCATCTCCAAATGTGACAATTTCTTCTTCTTCTTCTTCTTCTTCAACAACAACAACAACAATGAGAAGAAGAGGGGTTAAGGTTGCAACAGGGAAGTTGTTGGTGTTTTTTATCAAAGTATCAGCATTGGAAGCATTGCGACGAGCATCACAAGCTAAGTGTCGGCCCATTTGGTGGAGCTTGCAATGGGTGTCCATCTTCCAAGCTCCTCCTTTCAACTGGTTGCAGCGTTGGGCTCCTTTCAGATTTCTTGCACAAGCAACTGAGGTACCTTTGCTTGCCATCATTTTTGCGCCATCGCCAATTTCTTAGCTCTGCCCGTAAGCAAGGGAGAGAGAGAGACTATGGAAATCATGGGTAGTTTTCATTCTGTCCCACATTTTGAGGATTGTTCTCCAGGTGTTGTTACTGTATGTTTAGTGGTAGGTAAGGGCCGCAGACAGGGGCATTACCAGAATAAGGCACCCACCTGAGGCAGCAGCCAAGGGCAGGCTTTGAATTCTTGTAACATGCCTGTTCAAGGGCCTTACTGTGTGTAGTGACCTGTCAGAGGTTTTTCCCAAATCTAGTGGCCAGATCCTACTCATCACACAAAGAAAAATGACAGGCACTTGCAAAAATGTAAGAGCCAACCCAGAAACGTAAGATGATCTCCTTTGTCAGGAGGGAATGTTATCGATTTAAGACACCCTCTAAATACGCTGGGAAATCTCTCATACGTCATTATGATAGATAGTAGCAGTTGCTGTATTGTTGAAATTTCCTGGAATTTTTTCAGGACTAATGCCTACTTCCAAATTGTTAAGAATCAACCATAGTAGTGGCCTTCTGCCATTCAAAAAGTTTTCAGAATGTCAAAAATCTCAAGTATTTAAGTCTTCATAGTTTCTTTTGATGCTACAAGTTTTAAAACAGAAGTGTGGCCCCTTGTTTTCCTTTTCTTTGTGTGGCTTGGAAGTTCCATGAATATCCTGATGAAGCCTAGATTCCTTTATGCAGCTACTACTTCTTATTCTCTTAGCATTCCTCTTTCTTTGGTATTTTTTGTTGTTGTTCCCCTTCTTTTTTAGGTTGTTAGTTCTTGTTGAGGTAGCCAGCATCATGGCTGAGGTTTCCTGTTATTGCCAGTCTTGTGACAGAAACTTAATACATTGGTTAATACATTTGACATCAACTTCCACCCATTGCTAGGAGCTGATGATGTCTTATGGTACATGGCCAATACCATAAAGAACCATCAATTTTTTTCTGGTGAGTTCTGAGGACCATTTTAGGACTGAATCTGGGGCAAGGGGCTTTCCACTTGCCGGAAGATCCCATGCCAGCCTGTCAGAGTACCTTCCATAATTTGGAAGGTACCTCTTTTTTATCTTTATTGTTACTTCTTTCACATTTAAAGTGAGTCAACACAAAATGTAGGTTCTTAATGCAGAGGAAGGATCTATGTTTAGGCCCTTCTGCAATTTTTGGCAGTCTGCACTTAGCCTACCAACCTCATGACAGGTGCCTCAAATTGTGGAAGGGTTTAAATATACCCTTCTCTTGTACTTACATGTTGCTGATGAATGTCCCTGTACATTCGAATGGATTTGTCACTGTTTCAAACCACTCTTCATTTTTTTGTTCTTGGGTTGTGTTTACTCTCTTTTCTTTAGGGTTGGATTTCCTCTTTTTTCAGGCTTGGTGATTGTTTTGTGTTATGTTATCAGATATGAAATATCTCATAGCCTTATTATTATTATTAGCAGGCCATCTCTCAAGTCTTCTCTTTCCTGGTTGACTTCATAAAAGACTTCCGTTCCCTAAGTTTTAATTAAGTATGGGATTATTCTCCCTCTGTATTTATGAAAAGAAACTTGTTAATTTTTATTGGGTACTGTTGATTGCCAGGATGGGTAGTGTATAGAAAGGCTTAAGGGTTTATTTCTGATTCTCAACCCTAAGCCTTGAGTCTTTTTGGTCATAGTTTAGAGCCTGGGGTAGAAGTATTTCCATGTAGTTTCAATAGCTAAATAATAATTCTGGAAAACTGTAGCTGTTATGGAGAAACAAGTTTCTGCATCATCAGTTCTATGCAGAAAGATCTGGCTGGCATCAGATCCATCCCTCAGAAACAGGCTATGTATACTAGTTGTACGTTAAATTGAATTGACCATAAATATAATCAATGGATCCAATGAATGACTTTTGAATATGGAGTGTAAATGAATCATGGGTACTTTTCCTTTTGGACTTGTCATTCATTTTTCTAACAAAAGCATCTTCTTCTTTTTTGGTCTGTTTCCTTTTCTCAGAGTTTCTCAAAGCCCATGATTTGTTTGTCGATGGCAACAGCTCTCACAAATGCTTATCATGACTTACAACAAGAGGACTCCTCAGTGGTCTTACGCCGCATTCTTTCTCTATCGGAGCCTGTGGGTGGTGAAGGTGACACAAACAGCAACAAACTGAAGGCGCAAGACTTGGCTGCCAACTATCCTTCTCTCGACTTCTTGTTGCAGGCTCTGGATGCTGAAGGAATTGAACTTCCAGAAAGGTAGGTATTGAGAGCTGAACCCCAAAAGTAGGTCAAAATGGTCTTATACAACTGATATTATAATGTTAATATAATGGATATACATTTAAGAACCAGCGTGCTTTTTTTAGTGTTGTTGCAGGTAGCCTTACAGAGTGTAATATGCTGGCAGGCATTTTGAAAAAGGTAATGCCCACTGTCATTTTTTCCCCATGATACCTGGTGGGTATCCAACAGGTAACTGCTGAGTATCACAAGGAAAAAACTATATCGGTTTTTACACCATGTAAAGCCCTTAGAGGCAGGCTTTACAGGAATGGGGCCTGCACTCAGCTTTGCCTTGTGGGGTCCCTACTCCCATAAAACCCATCCCCTTGGGCTTTACCCTACACTTAATATGACAGGTAATAGAAGTGATAAAAATCATTTCTTCCATGATAAGTGAAAAGTAGCATTGTAAAGAGTCAGGTCTAAAAGAATGACAGGTTTTCCATTGGTGTAAATGGCAGAATCAGCAGTGGTAACTGATCTGGCATAAAAAGGATGATAGGTAGTGATTGATTCTGGAAATCTGTTTTAGGTGTCTTAAATGGCAGAATCTGTAGTGGTGAGTCATTCAGTCATTTCCTAAACCCACCACCCACTGCCAATCTTCTCACTACCTACCTACCTATACCGGATATTTTACACCTACCTATCATCCTTTATGCCGGGAACGTGCCCCTAGAGTGCAAGAATCATCTATTAAAGTCTCAGTCAGATGTCACCTAGTTTGTCCAGCTCAGGCTACTGACTGTTCTCTAGTGGTAGAGGCAGAATTGCTCTGGGGGCAGGCACATTTCTCTAGTTATATGTCAAGTAGGCAGAAATCAGAATGTGCCCTTGGGGCAGGCACATTTCTCTAGTCATATGCCTGCATGTGGAAATCAAAATGTCCTCACTTGATGCCCCAGATGTGGTAGGTAGGTTGTCATAGTGCAGTGGTGAGAAGAGTGATGAAGGGGGAAACAAAATGGGCTGGGCAGGATGGACAATGAGGAGATTGACAGGTTTAGGTTAGCAACAGCTGGAGATGTGTCAAGCTTTGTTGCGCGAGTGAAGAAAACAGTAAGGTGGCGTGAGCGATACTACTTCCTCTCTCAAGCTGACCTGAAGCCCTGGACACACCTTGTTCTTTGGCACCATCATGACACACTGGGTCACCCTACGCTAATCGTTCGACTTGGACTTGCGTTCTCCATCCTCACACCTTCTGAGCGTCCTCGATTCTCACAAGCAGTCGGTATGCAAACTTTTCATATTCCTTTTTACCTTCATCTTCACAAATTGTGTTGTTGGTTCCTTTTTGTGTATTTTTGGCTGAAGAGATTTAGTCCCTTGATGGTTGTGTTATTGCTGTTGTTTCACTCCCCATTTGCAAAATCAGATTGCAACTTTGCAAGCAATTCTCTTTGCAAGTGGACTTTGCAACTTCATAGTTGGTTGGAACCAAAGATGAAGAAGCTTTGTGTCTCTGCTAGAATGAATGGAAAAGAGAAGTGGGGTGTGGGGAGCAGTGTCACAGGTGGAGTATGGGGTGCTGAACATGACCAAAGAAGATGATCCACGCCTCACAGTCATAATGGACTGCGAGGGTGTATCACACGGGGGTTTTCCTTTGCATATGACAAAGTGCTGCTGTGTACTGGTCCAAGACCACTTCCCTATGCGACTTGCATCTCTCTTTTTGATCAATCTCCACCCTGTTTTGCATCGGCTTGCAAACGACATCATGGAGGTTGGTTTGCCCCCACTCTCATCCATTTATCTATCTATCCCCTTTGTTAGTTAATCCTGGTATCTGTCCATTGTCATGACCAGAAACAGTAGCCATTGCTTTGCATTTTCATGCTCAAGTTCCATTCAAACTGTGCACAAGTTGTAGAGGGAATCTGCTCACAGGTTTACCATGCCAAGTTGATTGATCTCTACATGGTTTCTTGAGTGGTATCCAATCAAACCTGTGGAGGTGAAGAAGATGTGGTTTTTGTCTGTGACAAACAATGTAGCATGTATGAAAAAGCAGAAACAATTTTCTGGGGTTGGCTTTACAAGCAGGTACTGGAACCATCAACACTGGAGAAAGTGCACATGGAAGGTGAGAATTATACAGGAAAGCTGGAGAAGTATATGGGAGGCCGGGAAAAAGTCCCTTCCTATTTGGGTGGACACTGTACTTGCACCTCTTGTAAAGAACAAGTGTGCACAAAAAAAGAATCAGGAGAAGCCAGCACATCTTCTTCTTCATCTGTGGCACACAGGAGGCCTAGGTCTCAACAGCAACAACAGCTCAAGCAGGTGGAGGAAGGGGAGGCAGAGAAGGAAGAGAAAGGTTCTGAAGAGAATCCTCTCATTGAACCACCACCCTCCTTTGCAACATACACAGCAATGCTGCGCACCATTATTGTGGGTCTTCTCATGTTTTGGGTCTTTGTTGCTATGGTTGCAGGCGATGAGCCCCTGCTGCAATCCTCCTCTCTCCCTACATAAAACAAGACCCTTGTGATTCTCACTCCTGTTATTGAGCACAAAGCTTCACCACCGTTGCATTGTAGTAGTGGTAATCCTTAAGCCCATTAGTAATGGCAAAAGGATCTGGATTTTGTGTACACATGGCTAAAGAACTGTAGCTTTCCTTCCCTCTATAATTTAACAGGTCATGGATCTCATCTCCATTACATATATCCACCATTTGCAGAACTGCCAACTTTCAGTGTTTAAGTTTATACTCTGGTGAACAACACTGACAAATTGGAGAGGATGTTGCACCCTTGTATAATAATATCTGCAAGGATTACAGTACCTGCAAGATGCAGAAGACAACTGGAGATTTACCATCAATTCATCTTTGGCCCCAATAAAACACCTCACTAATCCTTCACCATTCATAGTCCAAGTCATACATCAGCTGCAGGATCCAGCAACAAATAAGATGGTACATTCTTAACATTGATGTGGATATCTTATATGACTGCAGCAACCAAGCTGAGGTTGAGTAGCAGCTAATATGAGAGATCCTTGGCTTGAGTGTTGCAACTCAGCCAACTTTTTCTTTAGTCACCTGTCATCTACTGCAGTGATTATGGCCATTGGGTCTCGACTGATCAGAGAGAACTAGATGGCAACCAAGGTGATTTTATTGTATACATTGTGATGATGAAAATGTTCTCAACTGTAAATAAATAAAAGCTCTGTATGCATGCACAAATACAAAGGAATTCTCAGTCTGCACTACGCTGGATGCGTTGGGCTCCAAGCTTCATGGGTGCTGCTGATCGCCCTCGCCCTCTCCCACTCCCAGCACCATCAATCGTCACATGTTGAGCTTGCCGCACTCTGGGAGCACCACTGCCAGCAGAAGTAGCTCTAGACACTGCTGACCCTCCTGAGCTGTTGAGAGCTCGTACAGTGGTAGAAGGTGGAGGTGCAGCAATGGCAGCCCAAGGATCATCCTCATTTCCCCAACCATCAGCAGACGAACTCTTTGGCATGGTCTCACGAACATCAAGAGAAGTCTTTGTTGTGCTCTCCCGAACCCTCTCCCCACCTTCCACATTGTGGCAGCAAGATTCAACAAACAAGATGATGAGTTCAAATTAGCAGTATGAAATTTTGAGAGCTCAATTCATGCAGTTCACATTGTATGTAGGATTGTGAGCATGAATGCATAATTTCAAGAAGCCAAAAAGAGGTCAAGTGGCAACTGATTTAGTGGTGAATCATAGTAAACTTACAAAGAAGTAAAACAAAATTAGCTTAAATGTGCAATATGCCCTAACAGAAACTGCCAAATCTCAATACCCAGATACAAACTCATGTCCAGAGAAATGTCAAAACATGGGTTTATTTATTCTTGCATCTGCAATTTCAGTGAAGGTGAGAAGACACACCAGGCTTGGTTGTGATTTTGGCAGTAGTAGTTGTTGTGACTGGCTTCATCTGGGCAGCTCGAATGCGTGCCAGTGCAGGTACTGGATCTGGTGGCAAATCCATATCACCCCATCCATCCTTTTCATCCTCGTCATTGTCATGTGCAAATCCATTATCTTGTGCATCCCCCCACCCGTCTGTTGATGTGGGAGATGCAGGTGCCGCCTCGTCTGTATGGAGAAACGAGTTTGAGAGTGGTGCAATTGGCAGAGGTGCAGACGCTTCCACCGCTGAAGCTGCCCAAGGAGATGGACAAAGTACGTTAGTGAAACAATTTGAAAGCCTTTTTGGTTCAGGCTGGCAGGTTTATCCGAAGGCAGTGAGCCATGTGATTCAGTTCTGCCATTAAGCATCATTGCACTCAAGACAGGAAGGAGAAGGAACAGGAAACAAAAAACAAAAATGCAGGCTGGACTGTACTCACTAAACACTAGAGGAATTACCTGTGTTGTTTGCTACAGAGATACTTTCAGAAGGAGCTGTCACATGATCTCCAACCCTCTGTTTTGGTGCCAATGAATTTACTGCCCACCTGTCCAACACCAGATAAAATAAATACCCATGTGAGAGAGAGATTGACCTTACCCATTGTTATGTGTGCTGACTAGAATATATTGTCCAGGAACCAAGTGTGTAGCTCACCCAAGCAATCCTGTGGTCGTGCTTGCTGTCACTGCTGTGGCAGGCACCATGCTGCTGTCTCCAGCATTCAGCTGTAACACCCACCATACCATTGTCCTAAACCCGTAAGGCATAGAACTCAAAAGTGTAACAAGTAGTTGAGAAACACATCTCACGTGCTGGAGTTTCACTGAGAAGAAAGGTCTTTTTAAGGTTTACCTTGGAATGGTAGGTCTTTACTGCCTGCAGGAAGACTTCTGTTGCTTGAAAGGCTTTTGTCCTCACATCACTGTCAAATGCACATAGTTATATAACTGTCAAATGGGTGCACAAAACATGCCAAGAATGGAAGTGTAAAAGTAAAAGATAGAAACTTCACCAATAAGTAAATCAGCAGTGCATCAACATTTTGCATATACTTCATTGGACTGGAGTGAGTGTACCTATCAGAATCAACAGTAAGTACCACAAGATGAGGTAGTATTCGTGTTGCAATTTCTGTGGCATCGTAGTATTCAGTGGTTGCCATAAGGGCCATGATGCCTGGTAAGGGATTCATCAGTCAGCGCTTGAAACTTTACACAATTAGCACATTCATGACAACCTTTTCATTCTTGCAGCTCCATGTCGCTTAGTGTTTGGAGGCCATCAATGGGGTGAGCAACTTCCAGTTGCCAATGTTACCAACTGTATCATTACTACATTCCTTTGACAAAAGACTCCACCAAAAAGATTAAGTGGGGATATAGTACCTGCTCCTCTGGCAGGGGCAAATCCATCGCGCAAAGCTCGAACAGTAAATGCATTGATCAACACTCTTTTTCTTGTCTGCAAGCAAGCAGAAATCCAAGTGTTGTCAAACTCCTGCAATAAGCTAGGCATTCTACCATCTAAACAAGGTTGAGACATAGCAAAGGCACATAAATAAGCTCACCGCTTCATTGAGATGGCTGGCAATGTTGCCAAGCAAAATGGTGGTGTTTGTGCGGATTGCTGGCTCCTCATCCACCTGATAATGAAAAACCCATGATTGGTTACCCAACTTTGAGAGCAGTGTTTATTATCATGGTCATCAGCAAATACAAGAATCACATTTGCACATGGAAAAAATTAAGAGGTACAAACCTGCAGCTTTGATAGATGCTTCAAAAGTGAGCCTGTCAATGTCCGTTGAGATAACTGCCCAATCAACCACCCACCAAGCACAAACACGTTAGTGCCTACACTTCTAGGGCAAAGGATTTTACCAACTGGAAATGCAAGAAGACCTAAAACACCCCACCACCTATTTCAAGAATGAAGATGAAAGCTCATGAATCACTGCTCAAAAATTCATTTTCCAGCTTTCATTTGTCACCTGCATCACTGACCTTGGGAGCAATTACAAGCATGGACTTGAGTGTTAGCTCTCGTAGAAAAGCAGATGTGTCTGCAAATCCAGTGGCAACATGTGGGAAAACCTGACACCCATGCAAGCACACATCTTGTTAGCAAATGACATTTGCAACTGCCCAACAACCAAATGTAGATTAGGCCAGACGGGTATGCTGATGCACATATGTAGGATAGCTGACCTGCTCGTCAACTACTTGAGTAGATAAACCACCACCAAAACTCTCAATATGTTGCAATAGTCCAACTCGAATGGCACGGTCACTTGATGCAAACAGTTTGATCACAGTTGGCAAAACCTGAAGCAGGGAATACATCTGATGATCAAATCTGGAGCATCAACATCCAAAGCCAAAAACACATCAAAAGACCAAACTTTGTGATTGATGTTCACCTAGCTTGAGGTAACAAGTAGAAGAAGGAAATGCAATTGACAGAACATGCCTTGCTATTGAACTCATCTTGAGACAACCAGGAGCCCATTTTCAGTAATGGGTTCAAAGCAGGTGCTGCAGCTGAACCAAACTCCAGTGCAGATGCCAGCAATGGCAGCAGCTGCAAAACATAAAAAGGTTCAAAAACTCAGTTCGCACTCTATGGCAAGATGAACACAAACCACATGGGCAAAATTGATCACAAAGTTTTTCAGGCAAGTTTCAGGAATGCCCATAATGCAGAATGCTACCCAAACTGTTGACACCAAAGTTATGGTATGTAAAGATATATCATTCTCAGGATTGTGTAACCAAGTCACTGCTTGAGAGATGATCATTCCTTCACCATCACAAACAGCTTTGGTCAAAAGCTCTGCAATTTATATGATTGTTTTGGGCCTGGCAGATGATAAAACAAGGAGGAGGTGGGACAGTACCTTCTTTGTCACAATAGGGCGAGGAAGCTGCTCTGCCAGCGTCGGAAGTTTGCGAAAGAAGGTGTCCTTCTCCATACTGTCTTTCAAGTTCAACACCTCCATGAACTGAATTGTCTCCACAAGCTTATTCTGGAAAAATTCTGCACATATTCCACAGATGTCCAAGTTCATATTAGTGCTACATACAGCTGTGAGAATAACCATAAAGTCCAATTTGAGTTCTGCTTCATTTTTTGGTCTTTCAATCAGGGAGGTGAATGCCTGGAGATCTCACCACTGTTATCTATCAGCTTCAATGAATTCATCCTCTTCGCTGGGACTGAACCCAAAAGCCGCTGGTAGTCAGGTACCAAGGTCTGGGAAGGACCCAAAGCCACAATCTCAGTAAAATGCAAGTCCAGTCACTCTACAAGATTGTCTTCAGAGCAAGTACATGATTTCAAAACCCTGTCCAAAAGGTGCAAACCCAGCACAACCCAACCCAAACTACCTTTGGGATAGATGATGTGTTACGCAGCTCTTCTGTCTTCGTCAGCTTGCTATTTGAGAAGAGTTCATATATCAAACAACCTGCTCAAGCAAGATGCAGACAGTAGTAATGAGGGTCTCAACAGGGAAATGCCAGTCAACAGGGAGGAGTTACTTCCACATCTACTTTCTGTCACAAATGACTCACACTTGCTAACAAGGAAAGCGGTGTCCTCTGTTCTGAGCAGAGGCAGAAGGAAACGGTGGAATGACATCTTTAAAACACACGCACATTCTTAAGAAAAAACTCATAAAGCATGAGGTGGAAGAAGAGTACCGACCAAGACCCCAAGAGTCAAGTGCCCATGGGGGAGACTTGCGGATGGTAGCCCAGTCACTCTTGCCCAACTCCAGAGCCTTGTATTGTGTCCCAACCAGCCAGTCATATTGCTGCAGGAGGAATTAACTCTCATGAGAATTGAGAAGTATCTCCATACTCATCACCGATGCAAGCCCATTTCTCACAGTAACAGAAGACTAGATTAGATCACTCCCTTCTATTTTGCCTCATGGAGTAGACTTTTCTTAATTCAGACTGCATTCAGAATGTAAAAACCTAACGGATATTGGTCAAACTTACAAGCATAGGACCTGTGGCAGCAGGATTCCCGCCATCAAACTCTGAGAGCACATCAAGGCCATGTAATTTCCAATCAAGTGTTGGAGTCACTACCACAGATGCCAGACATACATTGCCATGGACCTACATCATCCACTTGTGCCTGTCAAAAATCTGTAGCAAACCCTACATCCTTTTTCCCATAAGAAACCCTCAAAGCAGGGGGAATGAATGCACATCAAAGAGTACCAGCTTGCAGTCATTGTTAAGGAAACTGACAGCCTTGGCAATCTGATGAAGGCCCCATGCAAAATACTCATCCCTGTATTGCAAGATATCCTCTTTCACAGTCAATCACATGGGCACATTAAAATGCTAGAAAAATCATCAGAACAAACTGGTTGCACAAATCTGTGTCATGATGATCTCCTCAAGCAAAAGAAAAAGTGAGAGGAAAGGTACCGCTGTGTGCCTTGCAAGTCTAGCTCCTTGATTTTGTCAGCCAGTGGCATAACAGGCTCCGTGACAAGGTAAATTGTGGGTTTGACCACACTACCTTCCACCATTTCTGCTTCTGTGCTGTGCAAAAATACAAGCACATTTGGATGCCGCACCTGCCCATGCCAATAGCCTCTCAGCGAAGAACTCTCCCTCTCAAGTCATTTTACAGAAAATAGAAAGGATGCATACCAGAGCTTCTTATCATGTCACAAGAGGTTTGCAACAGTGAAGCAAGTATTTAACCCAACCAGAACAGCTGAAAGGATTTTTATTGCAAACAAATATTGACTGCTTTAGAGTAGGTATCTGATGCCAACATACACTACGTGTAACTCTTGAAGTGATGGGGGATTGGGAAAAAAATTCTTCTAATCAATTATAGCTTACAACTCGGAGGCGCTTGGCTCCATTGCGAGCTGCAGCCAGGCGGCCATCTTGAGCATTTGAACCTGCGTACGAAAAGATTGAGACCGCAGAGTTGTCATCCTGTCATTCATTGCATGCAATCATTGTGAGTCGATGAGGACCATAACAGATGCCACAGCAAAATGCAGAATCCAGAATCCCTGATCCTAGGTCAAAAAAAACAGATGAACCCCTATAGGTTTTTCTGAGCATGCATGCCTTGAATCAAGGGTAGGAGACAAAATGCAGAATCTGGAATCCCAGATCCTAGGTTTAAAAAAAACAGATGAATCCCTCTAGTTTTTTTCTGAGCATGTATGCTTCAAATCAAGGGTAGCAAATGCAGAATCTGGAATCCTGGTTCCTAGGTCAAAAAAAAACAGAAGAATCCCTCTAGCTTTTTCAGAGCATGCATGCCTCAAATCCAGGGCAGGAGACAAAACCTAATCCCATGACAGACCCAAGAATTGCACACAAATCTTCTTCATCAAACTGTCAGCTGCTGTGTCCCTCCACACCAAGCCAAATCTCCATTGAGCCTAATCTGGATCAGCTTGCATCATAGAAACAAGGAGCGGAAGACCTGGGACACTAGACAACAGCAGCTGAAACCCCACCCCGCCCCCCCCAAAAAAAGGACACACAAACACACACGCAACCTCATCAGTTCAAAAGCTAAGAGCAGCACCCACCCAGAGTTGCAGCATTAGAGACAAACCTTGGAAGTACCACGGCAGTGAGTCCATCCTCCCCAAGCAGTGGAATAAGGCTCTCCGATGTTATAAGGCAGATCCTTGATACCACCTCCTGATCCCACCACTCCCTTGAGAAACTTGAGCATTGTGGTTCCTGTCTTCCTTGCTACCCACTTCCCACTTGGCTCTCTAAAGTGGCACTACACTATGCAACAGCACCCAACGCCTGCCGCTTGGAACACATAGCCACGGAAAGAGACTGCCTCCAAGTCCATCTCTTCTCACTCACATCACAATCATAATCATCATCATCACGATCCTTGGCATAATCATTCAACCCTTAGCCCCCCTTCCTCTTCCCAAACACCTAACCAGAAGCCCACAGCAAGCTGTCAAGATCTCCTAACAAACAAGTGCATAGTGTTCATCTTCACGATCTCTGGAGAAATCTGGCAAGTGGGTTGTGGATGGGTTCCCTTGAGCTTGCAAATGGAGTCGCGAGACTGCCCATGTGCGGACAGAATCATGTGAACACGACGCACAGAGAGAGAGAGAGAGAGAGAGAGAGAGAGAGAGAAGCGCAATGATGAGGGTTTTTCTTCACCTCCATTCTAGCCACAAAAGTGGCGTTTTCGCGTAAGATCCAACGGTCGGATTGAAATGAGGTCTGAAGGGTAGACATGCATGGCTTTGATCTGAATCCAGATCAGTCGTCCGATCTAAAATCGGACGGTGTATGCGCCGTCTAGGGTTTCTTCTGTTGTGTTAAGAGAGTGAGTGAGCAAGGGCGGGGGTGGGTTCTGTTCTGTTTTGTTAGTTGGCTTCTTGCTTTCGGGTCACCCCTTGTTTCATGGGGCAGGGGCGGGGCGAAATATTCCCAAATATATATTTACCTACTACTGGCCAGGTGGCACCCAATGATGTAGCGGGTCTGTCTAACCACTTTTGGGGCTTTTTATCAAATATGGTTTTGGGAGAGTTTACAATATCTCTTTTTGTGGCTTTTAATGGGTCTACTTGAATTAATTGGCCATGTAATGAACAAAATTCAGGTAAACTTTGTGTACTTAAATATTAAATGCAATTATATGGTTAATTAATATTTGATCACATTGCTAACTATCTTTGTTTTTCTAGAACAAATTGTAATCAATTTTGTAGTCTTCTCAAAAAGAGAATTGGGAATTTTTTTTGTGAATTTTGTTTCTTTAATAGATTTGATTAATCTTTTTTTGGGGAAAAAATTTCACCAATTTTTTTATGTCACAAAAATTGAAAAAAAAAAAACCTTCACCAAAGAATAGTAACTAATCTCCTAATTCAATTATCAATAACAAGGATTAATGAATTGTAAATGAGAATTGAAGGTTCGTCAAAACAAATATGTGGAAATCAAAAGGTAAACTTCATTAATTAATATTTAAGAATTTTAAATTGAATCATTTACATTTTTGTTAATAAGTCATTAATATTGCATAAAAATGTAGAATAGTCCTAAAGTTGTGATTAAATTTTTATAATTTTTTGTGGCAAAGTTTCATAATCTTTTGACCAAAATAGGCATGCAAATGCCCAAAAAGAAATACCGAATTTGGGTTAAATCAACCACCCACATTAAACCATTAACCATTTGGAAAATCTATGATTTCCGTTTCTCATTATGAATAGTTAATTATCCCATTCATTGGTTGGGACCTCCAATCTCTCTCTCTCTAGACAAGAGGTGGCACTATTGCACTCCACATCTCCTTTGCCACTCTTGCACTATTCAAGATCTATTATCATCGACCATTCCCATCCATAATGTAAGTTTTGGAGAACAAATCATCACCTATTTTCAAATGACAAAAGAAAATTTGTGAATAGGTTAATAGGATAAACGTTGTGTTTTTGAAGGTTTTGTCATGAAGCAACAAGAAGAAAAGATTTGTGAGTTCTTCATATTAAAGGAACAAAGCAAGTGTTGGAGATTCAATCTTGCAAGTTAGATTTGGGTTTAATTCAAAAGGTCTTGTTAAAACTTTTTAAATGTTACATTTGATGCACCTCATTTTTGTCCTTGTGTAGTTATTGAATGTAGTTAATTTTGGCACAACAATAAACAATAATAGCAAATTTGAACAAAAGTAAACAAAAAATTTGTATTATAAGTTTTCCACGTACATATGCTCACATTCTTTTTAAATTATCTCTTAGTTCCAACATTTTATTTCACTTTTACATATTTGTGTGTTTTTCCTTAATAAGGTTCCACTATTTTTTTTTGAACTTGTCAAAGTTCTTTTTGACCTTTGATCCCTCTACATACTAATCTTTTTTTTGTTACAATTTTTAAAATTCAAATAGGGCTAGAAAAAACCCATTTTAAAAATTCTTGATAACTTGGTTGCAAGATATTCAATTTGAATCTTGTTAATTACTTTTGTTCCTTCCTTGTTTTTGGCTATGGCACACCTTTGTTTGCCATTAAACATCAAGTTCAATTTTTTTTGCAAGTTCAAGTTGTTGAAGTTGGTCCAAATGTTGAATATGTTAATGTCAATGTTGTTTTTAAAGATCAATCAATTTTTGCCATTACAACTCCTTTTTAATGTTATATTTTTTTGTACAAGCATCTTAACTTTTAATTTCACACTTGAAAATGCAATTATAGATATTCTTGAAACTACATTTGGGAACCAAAAAAAGAAGAAGCCTAAAAAACTAAGTGATAGCTTAATGTATTGTATCAAAAATGTTAAGCTATGTGGGCTTTTTTTTGTTAGAACCAATATTTAATAAGGATGGGAGATTAAAATTGATGACATGTAAGATTTGTCTTACAATTGAAAGCAAGGACAAGTTGTTGGTGCTAAAACTTGATTTTTGATCAAACATTTGACCCTTAGAAAGTGCATAAATATTAAACTTGATGTCATAGTAAAGGAGTATTGTGCATGTGAATTATGTGAAGAATGAAAAGAAATATGTGTGTTCAAATGATTATTTTGTTGTTTTATTCACAAATGGGGACAAGGCCAAAAAACAAAATTGTGAAGTTTATTGTAAAGTGGCATTTGCTCATAGAGGGTTGACGCATGATGGATTTTGAAATTTTGAAGTATTTGTTTAATTTTTTGAAAATGCCAAATTGCCCTTAAAAACAATAGTTGAACACAATAAAGTGAAAAATGTCAAAGGTGATGCACTGAATTATCAAAATCATTGTGCATAAAGTTGATTAAAATTTGAAGAGTTGAAACAAAATTGCAATCATGGACAACCAAAGTTGGTTTTCCATGTATGTGTATATGATTGAAGAATGAAAAAGGAACCTTATATTGTTAAATCTATATGAAGATAATATATAAAAATAACACATTAAATAGGATGAACTATATGGTTGTGGGTAACCTTGTTAAATTTGGAGGTTTAACAAAAAATGATGTAGCTAGAAAATTTGTTTTGGGACACATGGGGTGATAATCTTTCAAGGTACAAATATTAATTTCATCACACATTTCATGACCAAACATGCACCATTCTTTAGTGACATAATGTGATTCATATTAATTAGTTCATGAATGTGTTCAAGTTTTTTATTTCTTTTCAAGAAACCGTATTAATTGGTACATCATCAATTTTTTGTAACATTGGGCACCCCCCAATAGAAGCACTTGTTTCAACCTCAAGTTGCAAACATAAAAAAAATTGTGTTCCCATGTAGCCCACCTTTTTAATTTATATACATGAGAATTGAACTTTGAACAAACCATATGGGGTAAATCTAAGGTGTTATTGGGAACATCTTGGGGAACTTGAAGAATTGCATGGGAACAAAGGAAAAACAAAAAATCCATTCCCTCCCCCCTTTGCCCCCCCCCCAAAATAAAAAATTGAACCTTTTTTTAATGCATGTTAAGCCTTTTCATTAGTTGCATGAAATTTTTATTTCCAAAACTATTTGTCACCATTTTTGGCTTGAACTAATGGTAAGGGCCCAAACTATGGGGCATAATGGGGTAGATTACAAGGCACATTGCATGAATTTTGTTATGCAAAAAACTTAAGTTTTTAAAACTTAATGAACAAAATTGAAACCATCTTTGCATTTATGAACAATTAATTTATTCATACCCTCAAGCAACATGATGTTGAGGCACCAACTTTTTTAAAACTAAAAGAAATC